>Ga0116227_10004531_pt1 | contig 30106 bp, 13 predicted proteins | sample S1TSphgellanicum_FD_89693 | JGI IMG/M metagenome (GOLD analysis project Ga0116227, IMG submission 89693) | Host-associated microbial communities from peat moss isolated from Minnesota, USA - S1T2_Fb - Sphagnum magellanicum MG | ecosystem: Host-associated > Plants > Peat moss > Unclassified... | reverse complement strand
AAATTTTTATAAAATTTTTTATTATTTTTTTATTATTTTATTTTTATATAATTATATTATTTTCTAATATTCCATCAGATTTTTTATTTTACTTTAAAATATTTTTTTTTTTTTTTTTTGCCTGAGATTTTCAACATTATTTTTTGAAAATAATGTGATCGGTGTTGAACTGGCTCTATGGTACTCTATGGTATTTCATCTACCTCTTTCTTCAAGTCCGAGAATTTTTTTTAAATTTGGATTTAGTGTTTTCCATCAATCTTATCAATGGGTTGTAATTGGCTGCTCCCACCACTACTTAGGCATGAATCCTAAGAAGTGAAAAAGCCTTTGAATTATTTGTATTCAGTGTTTTCCATCAACTTTGTTCAGTCATTGACTCTCCAACCTAGTTGTAATTGGAAGATATGAAAAACCCATAAAATCATTATATATAAAAGCTTTTTTTTCATGAATTTTTTCAATGGTTGTCTTCCACTTAATTGTAACTAGAAGATTTGGAAATGACCCTAGAATTATTATTATTATTATCATTGCTTATAGTTGATTGATCCATTTGTTCAATGGTTGCCTCCACTTAGTTGTAATGACTTGCTAGACTTGAAAAAGTACTAGAATTATATAGTGTTTTCCATTTGTGATTTTGAATTGAGTGTTTCATTATCTCTTGAAACAGTCCTGCATAGCCAGTGCATTACTATCAGCTTGTTATGGACTTTTTTCAAGTACCAGGGAGGAGCGCATCCCATCTGTTCCAGACGCCACCTGAAAACAAGCTTACTGCATATATATCCATCCAGTATCCATCCAGTCAATTCAAGTAGTATTCATTTTAGGATTGAATCCAGTCCTGTCAATTAGCATTTATTTAGGATCTAATGTAATTGATATTGTGAACCTTTTGGGTTTACTCTCTCTCTCTCTCTCTTTGTCTCGATCGAAAAGGTTTTGAATGGAACAAACAACTGGCTACAAAACAAAATCATTTCTCTGTGCACAAACAATCTGCAATATGCTCCCTAGGACAACCAAAAAACGCCATGCTCCATTCCAGTTTGATGGATGTTATTTTTCAGCAGCTGCCACCGCCACCAGCACCGCCATCTTCTGCACAACCCCAACATCCTGTTCCTAATGAATTGTCTGAGGAACTGAGAGTTTTGCAGACTTGGGTTCCATCAATACCATACATAGTTAGAACCTCGCCCAGTTTTGACACTAATTCTATTATTTTCAGAAATGTTGAAATTTTCACCCCAAAGTTTTAATTTTTCAGAATTTTTTTTAATTTCTGAAGGAAAATATAAGGAATCTGATAAAAATATTAGAGAACTTAATATCATTTGTCAAAATGGAATCCTTTAAAATTAATCAATTATTGGGCAAACATGTTTTAAAGTGGCCAAGGCACTACTACATTATAACTTAAATTTAACATCCAGTTCCCAAATGAGTCCTCTCAGAGACTAAATTTTTTGAGACTTGAGTCATATGGATGAAGCATATAACTTACAATTTGCAACAACCCAACTAGACTTGAGACAATACCTACCAGCCAAAAATCACCCTTGGACCCAATACCAGGACCAAACTGGTATGAAAGTTGTTAAAAGTACAGAATACCAGTACTAGCCTGGTATGAAAAAAAGAATTAAAAATCTGCAAAAGTTGATAGCAAAATCTCTTCAACAATTTTGTTCTGTTTCCATGTGTTGAAAATTTGTGTGTGTGTGTGTGTGTGCGCATTTCTGACTCATGATTTGTTATTTTTGCATGCAGTAGTAGTAAAGTAGTTAGAGATCGACACTTTAGTTGTTGAGAGTTTTGCATGTGGACTTCTTCCAAGACTTAATCGGTTGTGGTTGTCTCTCTAGGTACTTACTCGCATTTGAGCCTGCAAAACAAAGCTACAACACTTTAGGCAACCTACAAACTTAAACCAGAAATGATCATGAGGTTTTTGGGGAGGCGGATGAGCGAGCAAGCAACCAACAAAACTGGACTGTGTGAAGACAGAGAGGCTTTCTGAGCACATCTGAATTCATTTGAATCCAACCTGACCTTTATGGTTTGCTAACCAAGGTACAACATCCTCCTTGTACGTGATCAAAATTTGCCACAATTTGTCACCACTTTTTATAATAGGGCTTCAACTTGAAGCCTCTATTTTGTCCTTCAAAGTGAAGTGTGTCTCTAATGCAGTGTTGGCCACTTATTTCATTTTTTAATAATCGTTGAGGAGGTTTTTTTTTGAAATTGGGACCACATAGATTATCAATATCAATATATATATATAGAGAGAGAGAGAGAGATGCCAAGTAATTTATCAGTTATTTTGGGAAATAATTGTCTGTTATGCATAACAATAGGTTATAAAATAACCAATTAATAACCTTCAATTAACCTACCAGTTATACACTAGTTATAGGGTTTTTAAAACATTAAAAACATTTTTTTTATTTTTTAAAAATATTTATAACCTACCTAGATGATAATCAGGTCATCCAAGTAGTTTATTAGATTTTGAAAATTCAATACCAAGCAATTATCAATTTAATCAATTATAAAAAAAATCAAGAATCAATTGGTAGATTATTAATAAGCATTTTGATAACCAAGTCAAAACTCAATAACCAGCCTTCTAATTCTTCTAATTCATTGCCCAAACCAATAAGGGAGAGAAAAAAAAATCAAATCTCAAAGGAAAACAAGAATTCAATGAATCTTTAAACCTAAATGGCACTTTTCAAAACATCCTTTAAAATATGAATATTAGTAATTACACATGATTTATAGACTCAATTCAAATAAGGGTCATAAAAATTCAATAAAAGATCAATGGTTGGAACCATCACAAGGGAGACAAAAAACGAAGGCCAAAGAAAGGTCAAAAAACACATAGCTTACAAGAACAAAAAAAAAAGGAAACAGTTGGTCCCTCTTGTGGTAAGAAGCTATCTCACCCACAACCTCTATAATGTTGCATGCAAGCAAATTGTGAGATTTAAAAAGCAATGGGAGGTCTAGAATAGGCATCACTCTTCCTTCCTATAACAGAGGCTAAAGCATGTTGAAAAGCAATATTAACATGCTACTGAAAAAATTGAATGCAAAAAGACAAGAATAAATGACCTCTTGATCATCTATCATGAAAAACACTGGCACACTCCCTGATAAAATTATCCATATTATGTTTGGGTGCACCATGCACCTCCATGGTCATTAGAATAAAATGGTGCTCATCATGAAATTTTTTATACTTGCAGATCTTAGCAATGTCACTACTTTCATAAATGCACCTGTTGATTGACTAATGACACTTGAAATCACCATTTTCCACGTTAGATCAATAACCACCACATTAGCAACGAAGACCTAGTCCTCTTGGATCATGTAAAAATCGGTTCGTAATGAAACTCCTAATGTAAAAATGTACCACCACTCTTTCTATACAACATGCCCACTCTCTCAAATGACAACATACATAATGTTTCAAAATAAAAGTTACATTATCTCCATCCACCTCATCAAATTTCTTTTAAAGGGCAAAGTCTCAAGTGAATCCTTCAGTGTGAAAGGCAAGGTTGACAACTACCCATTACTCTTCATTATCAAGGCCAACCCTGCCCTTCAACTTCAAGACATGCTTGTTAAATTTTCAGCATACAAGAGAGACAGTATGCAACACCTCATAAGATAAGCCCACCAATTAGAATGTCTATGTATCTTCAAAGAAAAAAGATAAATACATGGGAGAGTTATCAAGAAATCCACCCTGTCTTTGGACCCTAGTTTGACCCTCTTGTCCCTGTTTCATCCCCAATTGGAGTGGAGCAGTAAAGTGAGCAAAATTGGGGATTGTTTCATGAAACTGGGCAACAGTTCAGAAGATTTGCAGGATTGTATTTTGACAAGGCGTTTATGCAATGAAGAATATGATGAGCCAGCAGTGGAGGTGCAGATCAGGCCAGTACAAAATTGGGGATGAAAATTCCCCTTAGGACCAATTTACATGAGAAAACCAAGTTCAGTTCCCCTTTTCTTCCTGTATACTATTTTCATCCCGACTTCTCATTTCGTCCCCAGTTTCGACAAAGTTGGGGCTCACTAGTCCCAGTTTGGGGTACTTTAAGGATAACTAATGGACCCTGGTGTGATTGACCCAAGTATATATTTAAAACCACTCCTCGTAAAAAGCTCATCAATCCCAAAACTAACTATTTCCGTAGAAGTGGAACCTTGTTAAATTTACTTCAATTTAATTTTTAAAGAAAAAAAATCATTCTAAATTCAATTCCTTTTACTCCGTTGGTCCAAAAAATTCTGTACCGACAAACATGCAAAGCTTCATCATCAAGGACTTTCCAATGGTACCATGGTTTGGGGTGGGTTACAACATGGTCACATCCAAACAAACACCTCCCTACCTCGATGGATAGATAGATTCTTGGAACTCAAACTAGAACCCTTAAGCTCTAAACATTGTTATAACCCATGTTAGGTGGTGGGTATTAGAAATGGCACCAAACCCCCCACAGTTATCACGGGGCGGTTCTTAGGGTTCATCATCTCCATGGTTCTCAAAAAAATCAAAGAACCGGTTGTGATATAACGATATAACCACCATTTTGAGTGACCATCGATAAAATCACTGGGTTCTTTAGGGGGGGTTCTTTCATGAAAACTGCAGTTCTGTGAGGTTTTGGAAATAACTAGACCCAATTAATTGTTTCTTTTACTCTGATTTTTTTTTATAAAAGATCAAAACCCACGGTTCTCTGATTTTTGATATATTTCAAAATCCAGAACCAGCTAGATATTAACAAATTTAAAAATAAATAAATAAATAAATAATTTTTAAAAAAAAACAGCCCAACACTGGTTAATAAGTTATAACCCATTTATAAAAACTCAATGGTCATAGTTTGTTTGTGTATGTTCATTGGATGCACAATTGTTGACGAGTGTTGGGTGGGTACCAAGTTGGAACACGGGGTACATATGGACTGGGTAGAGCGGGTATCAAAAGAATGGACCCAGACTCGAATGACCTTGAGGCAATACGAGTACATTCCTGGACTGATTAGGGGACACAGAGGTTGTACCAGGTACGTGGCTGGCCTGGTATGAACTTACTTGAGGCAATTTACAAATGTACTTAACGACCTATCAAGACTTTATATATTGATCTGAATCTCATGTATAATATACCCGCCACATACCCGCCAAAAAACTCAGCCTTCAATGATAAATACCAGAACCATGCTGGTATGAAAGTTTTTTATTAAAAAAAAAAACATTCCCTTGCAGCCTACCAGTAGTATCAACTGGTATGAAAATTCTTGAAGGAAAAGATTCAATACCTGTTGGTACCACCAGAACTGGTATGATTAAGTTTTCAAAAGATCTAATCCTAGCTAGCAACCAGCTGGTTATGTCCAAAAGTTGATACCCGCCCAACACTGGTGTTGGGTATTTGACTCTGGGTGAAGAATTGGTTAATGGGGTCAGCTGTTGAATGTACATAATGCCAGCATGTTGTCATAAAACAATGAATGCTCTTAGTTAAGGAGAAGATGGTCAAGGTGACCATTCTGACACTACAGTGCTACAACTTCTCCTATTTATTCCTCAAGGTTGTGCTTTTTCATAGGGCTTCAGTAGCTGCAAAAAAAAATCCCTTTTTTTTTACCTCCTTCAAAGAGTAGGCTAAGTTTTTAGTTTCCTAGTAAAACCTGGCTAGTAGAGTGAGCCCTCCTCACCCACTAGTGCACAATGGAGGATGGATGGTACATGGACAGGAAAATACCTTTTTCATTGTTTTCCTGTCACATAACTAACCATGGTGATTAACTATGTATTAGCTATCCACATTATTTGACTACTTAGTTAGTAGTCACCAAGTGCATTACTTACTTCTCAAATACAGAGTAATCACTTAGAGAGCAGCTCCTCTGGTGCTCAGTATGTCACCCTGCAAATCAAAAATTGGATGAGACAAGTCAAAAACATGCTGGTTTATTACCTCAGCAAAATGGTTTTGGCCCAGCATTTTTGCTCACTTTGCTGAGCCCAGTAAGGGGCACAGCACATGAGAACACCTGCTACAGACTAGTGTAATAACTATGATCTAACTGCTGTTCCATGTTTTTGATTGACCAATCATAATGATTTGGTCCAGGTACTTTGCTATTAGTAGTCTCTCACCTATTTGCAGTCCCAGTTTTAGTTTTATGGGTGGTGTTGAAAAAGGATAAATACCTAATCTTGGATGTGAGAAATATTTTTTTGCAGATTCATACTGAGCATTTTTGGAGATGTTCGTAACAGTCTCCAATTACTTACTTCTGATACATACCCACTTGCATATAGCTAGTTTAGCCGGTATTGTGAGGTGAAAGTAGGAGGTTAACAACTTAGATTACCAAAGGTGAAACTTACTTGCGGTTTATCCCCACCTAAATCATAATGGGTTTCCAATGGACGGTGCATTGATAAGTGCTGAGTCAAATAATTTGTAAAACCAATTTGAAGAAGGGTCAATGTTGCAATAGTTTAAGGTCATTTATCACATGTTATCCTTGTTCATAAATATGTATGGACTTACTATAACCAAAAGGAAGAGACTTGGAACCTAACACAACAAATAAAAAACCATGTGGGCAATATCATCATACTTGACTTGGAACCTAACATAACAAATAAAAAACCATGTGGGCAATATCATCATACTTAAGAACATCTTTATTAAGCAAATTGCACTTTGCAACTTTAAAAAAACCCAAAAACATTGTCATCTGTCAAAAACTTGTATTTCAATATGACACTAACAAGAATGTCAAGATGCCAAATGGTTTGTAAACAACTACAAACACACCAACTTTGCCCACGAAGATATCCATTATCCACATTTCTAATCTTTCTATTCATGTATCATCTCAATTTTGTCAAGCCCCTTATAATTTCATCTTTCGAAACATAACTTTTTTCCCATAGTCTCTCTTTAAACAATCTTTTTTCTCAAACCCAAACCCAAAAATTGTTTTGTCTTCTCCAATTTTGCACCAAACTCTCAAGTACCCTTCTCACATACAATTTTCCCAAACAACATCCCCATTCCCCAACAAAAAAGTTTGATTATTGAGCTTGTTGACACACCAACAAAATAACATCCCCAAACCCCACAACTTGTTTTATGTTTTCTTGACAATAAATGGGACTCGGCAAACCATGGACCTAGACTTGATCATCATCTCCATCCCTCATGTCACTATTAAGGAAAAAAATTTACAAGCATCTACATTTGTCCCTACACAATCATGCATCATGCATATCGAAAAAGAAAAAGGATACAAACCATGAGTTTCAAATGTTTCACATCAAAAGAAGAACACCAAAATCATTATTTATATGCATTCACATGCAAATTTGTTCAATTCCCCATTAGCTCCATTTTATGCCATTTATCTTGTTCCATTCACCTTATCTCCATTGCCATTTTTTTGACACTAGCATCATCACCAAATTTCCCACCACACACCACCAACCATTATTTTTTAAAATTATAATTATGCATGGATTATCCTTTAATAAGCATACATGGTATAGGACCACCATCACCAACACCTTCATGAATGCAAAGACAAAAACTCCAAAAGTCACCATCACTAACATACTTTGCCAAAAGCTTAAAACTCCAAAACCTTAAAAATGTTTGATAATTGACTAAATTGTTTTTGAATACACATTACTACATTGTTAACACACATTGAAACTATGAATGTGTGTGCACCTAAGCCCCACTATAATGAACATTGGTGGGTTACAACATTTCCAAACACCTTCCACTACTCATTAACAACAATTCATTTCTTTCAAACCCTTATAATGCATGCAACAATAGAAATTTAATAAACTATTTTAGAGAGTGTTAATCAACTAAGTATTTTCAATCGGGAGACTAAAATCATGCATATTTCAAACATAAAACAAAAAATAAATTAGACGATGAACTATCTTGCCAAAACATGTCTAGTATTTTTAGAAATATGTTAGTTTGATCATGTTATTTTATTTTTCTAATGATGCACATAATCTTATTGTTAAGGAATGTTATTTGTTTGTTTTGTCATGTTTAAATCTGCCAAACCATGGGGTCCTCACCTATGTGCTTGGTATTGTTGAAAAGCCTTGGATGAATAGGGGTGCACGAAAGTGGTTTTGCAATTTTTTGATATATTATATAGGAGATTGAATTTTGAGTAATTTTTTTTAATTTAAAATTTAAAAAATTGGTTGAAATTTTCAAAAACATGAAGCAAGAGATAATGAACATAATATCTTGAAAGGCATTAACTTATTTATATTTTTATACTAATGATTATGGACAACATTATATTTTATGCAAAGTGAATATTTACTTTTCATTGTCTTAATAAAAACAAAGTTGATGACACCAAGGTAATGGAAAGTGATTGAAGACAAAGATGACTCTATAATTTGTTATAGAGTCATTTGTATTATTTTGAAAATATGTATGTCATTAATGTTGGGAATGTAATTAAGGCTTGTTGCAAATAACTTTATTAAGAACTTTAAAAATACAAATGTTCATATAAAGAAAAGAGTCTAAATTTCAACAATTAACCACTCACAATTTGAATCACAATTCTCATAGTTATATACTTTGGTCAATGCTTGATTTGTAAAGCTATGAGGTGAGTATGATCACAATTAAAGAGCAAATTACAAATGAAACTTTTTATGAAAAATCAATCGTCACAAATACTTAATGGAAAGATGTCCTTATTGAAGGTTCAAACTAAGTTTTGTGTTATTTAATGCATGAATTTTATCCAAATTGCAAATTATGGCTCATTATATTACCACTAATGGCTCTTCATGGCCAACCCTCCTACTCATGATGTTGATTTACGATAATTAACCATGTGTAGGAATCAAGGTTACTAGTGGCCCTTTTTGGAGGGACGTATTTAGGACCTCTATAATGTCCCTAATATGTTTATATTTTAGGGTAATTTTTTTTTGGTTTGAAGGACATTTCATATGAAGTCAAGTAACACCAAGGACAATGGGGGTGGCAAGGGGCAACATGACATGATTGGGATGTCTCGGGACATTAACAAACATTGAAGGTGATTGAGGACAACGAGGGGGTGTCTAAGTGAGGCCAAGGCAAGACAACGGGGGACAACAAAATGCCCCAATCAAGTATGAAAATTCCAAAGAATGGGACAATGACAAGAGCCACATGGTCACAATAAGGGATAGCAGTAACACTAAAGAAACAACAAAGGATGTTAAGGAGATGACGAATGGCAAGGGACTTCAAGGGATGCCAAAGAGTCATTAGGGGACAACAAGGAAATGGTGGGTCCAATGTTGAGGAAAACATAAAACACATTAAAACATAAAACATGTGACAATGGGGAATAATTAGCCCATTGTTCTTATATTGCACATAATGTTTTGGTAAGTCCACACCTTTTCCCAAACCTAAACAATGATGTAAGTGAAAAAATAGCACATCAAAAAAAAATTATTGTTGGTAGGGATGCTAAGAGGGATTCTAGGAATGCTTCAAGACATTTCTAACTGAAGGATGTCCCTTTTAACAACCTAAATACAAATAGATGTAAAACCATATGTAAACAATACATTATGTATAGAAAAAATTAGTCAAATGAAAGCATAATGTTTATATTTTGCATTTGTGCAATTTTCACAAGGGGTATGTTGAAATAATTCTTTTGAGAGGTTCTAAAAATGTGTGACCTAAATTGTTGAAAAATTCTTTGAAAATCACATGTTAAGGAATTTTGAATTAATTTTTGAGAACATTGATAATACATAGGAGTTTTGAAGAAAGGATTTTTCAAATCCATAAATTGTTAGTTTTGAAATTTTTAATGGTTGTTGTTTGAAGATAATGGCTACTTGTTTTAGGGTCCATTCATGATTGGGGTACCAAAAAGGAGTGTCTAAGTTTTTATAAAGGACTATAAAACAAAACTTTGGATTTTTGTTTGTCTTACATTATTATAGTTGTAATGGATTGTTGTATACCAATAATAAAATGATGATGTCATGTAAAGTTAAAAAGAAATTTTTTAAATAATTTGGATATTATGTAAATGTCATTTTGAATTTTATAAACTACTTATATCAAGTGTCTAAAATTGCATCATTTTTTTAAAGGAATCAAAAGGAATGCATAAAGTCATACAATTGATTTCAATTTTTTTATACAACAAAAACATGCCCCTTTTCTATGAAAGTACATGTTCATTGAATGAACTCGATGAAAAATCAAATCATACAAAAATGTTAAAATCTTGAAATTTTGAAAGAAAAGGCTACAAGGCAAATGGCTCATTTTTTTAATCATTTGACCAAGAAAATATTTTCAATTTGTTCAAAGTGTTTAGCTTTAGGCGTAGGTCACTTTTGCATGAAATAATCTTGCTAGTAAACATGTTTAGTTATCCATTGAAACTCATTTTGGAGTTTTCTGGGATTTTTTGCATTTTTGGTTATAAATTAAAATATTCATACACAATTATGTATGAATGTGAAAATTCACCACTATCACATGAATTCTTTTAAATTTGACTAATTAATTTTTTCACTTAAATTTGTTTCAAGTAAATGTTATTTATAAAAAATAACCCCATAAAAGTCTTAGAATCTTTTTTCCTTTTTTTGGTACCCTAATTGTGAATGGACCCTTTAGATTATGAAAAAGAAAAAAATGTGGATTCCAAATTTGCCATTTTATCTCCACTTTAATGTGTTTTCACTCAATTTCTATTTCTATTTCATATTTTTGTCAAATAAACTAAAGTGAAAACATATTAAAAGGTGTGTGCACTATCTAATGGTTCACTTTAAACAAATACAACACTCACAAGAGTCACAAACAATTTTTTATAAATGATCCATATGGATATGGTTTTAAATTATAAAATTTCATTAATGTAACTGTTGACTAAAGTTTCAATCCTTTATGAAACCTTTTAAAACTAGGTCAAAACTCATGTTGAAAATAAATTAGATCTCAATTAACTTCTAATTAACTATTAATTCACTTGTAGTTATCCCTTAATTCACTTCCAATTCACTTTTAATTAACTCTTAGTTGAATCTCAATTAATTGTTAGTTCACCTCCAATTAACTTTTAATTAATTCATAAATAAATCTCAATTCATTTTTAATTCACTTTTAGTTAAATCATAGTTCATTATTATTTCCCACATGGATGGACATGGGCCACACATGGGTGCACATGGGTCACACATGTGTGAACATGGGCCGCATGTAGGTTGAAAGTTTTTTGAAAAACTTCCTTGAACTAGGTGCCCAATGGATATAAATAAAAGTAGTATCCCACATTACTTTCAACCTATTCAACACTAGTTTTGGGTATATATCTTTGTTATGATCTTGTTATGTTATTGTCATTTTTTGTAATAAAATCCTATTGCATTTCACATTGTACACACATCATGTTTTTGCTTTTGATTTTTTTATTCCATGACTTGGATTTAAAATTAGACCTGCTTTCATTCATGTGGTTTGGAAATCTTGTTATTTAGTTCTTTTTGTGTTAGTGACAAATGCCAACTCTATCACATAGACAAGATTAATTTTCCTAAGTTGTGGATGTAGTTTTGATTCTAATTATTTAAAGCAACATAATGCATAATGGATCTTTGTCATTTGGAAAAATGGGGAAGAAAAAATCAAAAAGCTTCATCCTTATGACATAAGTAAGACACTTGGTGACTATTTGGTAAGTAGATGCATGTGGATGGTTAATACATTATAAACCACCATGGGTGGGACATCAATACAATGAAAAGGTTATTTTTGTTTGCATATCATCCATCTTGCATGGTATGTTAGTGGGTGTTGTTTCATTTTGGCCATGAAAAAGGTAGACAAAGTTTTGGTGGTGGCTACCCTCCCCTAGCCCTTGCATGTTATTGTTTCCCTTCATGCAATGGATTTTTTCCCAATTGTTTCAACAAAAAGAATAAATGTAGACAAAATAATATTATCTACAAAGTTAAAATTAGGAAAACCCAAGAGTAGAACCTTGGGTTTCCTTGAAATGGAGGACAACAATTGAAATGCAATATGGGATAGTAGCAACGGAATAAAATAGAAAAGAAAACTATATTTTCTTCAACTTGGGATGAATTGAATTTTCTTGTGTCTCCTATGTTTTGCTTGCACTTGCCTACTTAAAAGCTTACTTATGTTATGGGACACCTAAAAGGGACTTAAGGGATTACACAAATCTTACTTAAGGGGTTAGCTAGGGATTTTTTAAGTTAAGAACCTAGGGCTTTTTTAGGGGGATATTTAAGGCCTATTTAAAAACTATTTAGGGAAACACCTAAGGGTTTACCTAGGGGTGGGATACCTAAGGACTATGTAAAGGGCTACATAACTAAAGTTTACCTAAGGAATCCAAGGAAACACCTTAAGATCTACCTGGGCTATGGGATAATTAAAGGTTATTCAAGGGCTTACATAAAACATACCTAAGAGGTTACATAAGTCCTACTTAAAGGGTTACATAAGAATTATCTTAGGAAACACCTAAGGGCTTATTTAGGGGACTACTTAGGGCTTACCTAGGGGGCTATCTATGGAGACATCTAGGAGTCTACCTAGGTTATGGGATATCTATTTAGGTTATTTAAGGGGTTACATAAAACCCCTATGTAGTCTTTAAGTACCCCTAGGTGATTCTTAAATAATTGTTTATGTTATAGCCTCGTAAGTAGTCCCCTAAATATCCCATAACTTAGGTAGTTTCCTAAATAGCCTCCTAGGTTGTTCCTAAATAGCCCCAAAAGTAGTTCTAAGATATCTTTTAATTTAAAAGTTCCTAAATAAGCCCTATGTAGCCCCTTAAACAATTCCTAAGTGTTTGTTAACTAAGGTAGGCCCTAAGATAATCCCTAAATATCCCCTTAAGCAACCTATAGGTAACCCCTTATGTAACATCTTAAATAGTCCATAGGTATTCCCAACTTAGGAACTCCTTTTATAGGCCCTTAAGTAGGCTCTATGTAGCCTTCCAAATAGCTTTTATGTAACTCCTAGGTAGTTTTAAAGACAAACCCATGTAAGCCCACATGTGTCACGGACATCACTTTCACATAACAAATGAAGTTCATTCATATGCATGTTCATCCATGACTATTAATTAACTTTTAATTCACTCCTAGTTAATTTGCAATTCACTTTTAGTTAACTTCATAAGCTTCCTTGGTTGATGGGCACATGGAAACCCCTATGGAAACTTCTTTGAATTAAGTCCTCAAAGGGGTATATATAAAGGTAGGACCGTCATTACCTTAATCTTTTTAACACCAATTTGAGGTATGATCTTGTTCCATAGCCTTGTTTTATTCCTTTTGTGTTTACATTTTCATGTTTTATCATAATAAAGGTTTGTTTGCACTTTTGCTTGCACATTTCATATTGTTGTTAGTTTCTCATGGTTTTGTTTTAGTTTGTATATTCTATTTGGATTTAAACTTAGGTTTATCTTTTCATTGTTCATCTTCATAGTTCTCATGCTTGTGACACCATGTAAGCTTTTGATAGCCCCTCTCCGAAATAAGTAAGTAAGTAGCCCATAGGTAGGTAGGTAGATAACCCATAGGTGGTAGGTAGTTGGATAGCTCATAAATAGGCCTTATCTAGTTAACCAATACTAGGTTGCCTTTTAATCTATGTGGTTATAATGTAAATAGTCCATAATGCAGTTAGAAAAGTGATTATGGTAATCACTTTTGAAAACTTTACCTTTAGTTTTGAAAATCGATCTTAATTTTATCAAACTTTACAAATAATTCCAAAAGAAAATATGAACAATATAATTAGGATAAAAGTAAGGTTTAAACTAAAGATTACTTTATGGATAATTTTAATGTATATGGAAATAAAATTTTAGACAAGATCCATTTACTAGCGTTGGGTGAATTAGCACCTACATTTGTACAATGATAAAAATTCCAAATTCATTTAAATTACTTAAAAATATTACTATGAGGGTAGCTATTGGTTCATGTTGGCCCTCTTTTAATGAAATCATCAAAATTCTATTAATGTTGGAAGGGCATTAAAAAAAGGTGAAAACTAGCTAGGGTTCCAACTAGTTCTAATCTTGAATACTTCAAGTTATCACCACATGTGATGTTATTTTTGAAACCCATATCTTGATTTTCATTTGACTAAAAATCAACCATTTGAAACCCTTTCACTTCAAATTTTTTTATACCCTGTTAGGGTAGTAAAATTCAACAAGGTCGAGGTAGCTATATTGGTTGGTAGTTGGTAAGTAGGGTTAGAATTTGTTTCTAAAAAATTAGGTTTTCAAAGGAGGTGTTGCAAAGTTGTTTCCTTTGCATTGGCTTTCTTTTAACCTTTCTTCTTTCCTTAGTACTTACAAATAAAATTATTGTTTTGTAAATTTATTTTAAGAGTAGAAATTCTTAAACTAATTAGTGCCATGGGCATCTTAATAATTAAATGGTTACTAGTGGTAGTAACTTATCATCTTTTACCAAAAGATAAAGCCAATGGGATTAGTTAGATGAATGGTTGGTGATACTCCACTAATCATGTGGGGGTTTTTAGGAAGGATAAGGATTGGTATTTGTTATCCAACCAACTAATGGGATGTATGGAAGGATTAAAATAAGGATAAGGAGGGCCTATTTTCATAAAAAAATGTGGACTTTGTGTGGTATGGGAGAAGAAGGATTAAAATGAAGATAAAAGGGGATTGTGTATCATTCCCTTATATTCGAAATATTATGATTTTAGATTGAATGTGGCTAAGAGAGTTCTCTTTGGGAAAAAATGTGTATGTGACAATGAAGAGAGAGGAGAAGAATATGGAAAAAACTTATATTTGATTATTGTAATGGAAAATGGTTGATGGATTATCATGGCTTTATGTTGGTGTTTGCTTCTACTTAGAGTATGAAAAGAAAAGAGAGAATAATTCACATTAGTATTACATAGAGTTTTATTGTGTTCATATATTAATTATTCATTTCTTCTATATGTTTCCACTTTATGTGGTAGTCTATGGAAAAGGAAATATTTTTTTCCACAAGACGATAATTACCATTGGAAGGCAAGAACAAAAAGGTAAACTTTAGATTTGAGGTCTATAAAGAAGGTAACATTGTTGTAGACAGTAAGTAATAGCCACAAAAGGTTTGTAGGCATTATAGATGGTAGGCAACAACTGAAGGAGATCTACAAATGGATGTGGGTCTTTTTTAGGTTTACAAAGGATGATAGTTATTACAAGATGGTAGCTACAACATGATGGTAAGCAGATAGAAGGTAGTCCCTACCTTCAAATATTTACATTTAAAAAAATAAAAAAAATTCTACTCGGCAACCGTTTTATTGGTGGTACTTAAGTTGTTAGATCCTGGGACTTTACATTTATCTTTGTGCATGTTTTTTTTTTTGGTTTTTGGTTAATATAAGTAGATTTGTTGGTTTTGATTTCATTAATCTTCTTACTATGCGTTTTTGTAACCTTTTGTTATTTTTTTGTTGTGTGTTTATGGTGTTGTTCATCATCTCCTTGTTGTGCATTCTTGTTATTTCTCCTTGTTGTGCACTTTTGGTGTTCATCGATGCTTCATTGTTGTGCGCTTTTCGAAATCTTGTTATGTGTTCATGTGCTATTTTTGCTTTTCAATGCTTCTTTATCATGTGCTATTATTGTTTTTTGATGCCTCTTTGCCAAACATTATTGGTGTTCATTAATTTTTTTCACTACACATTTTAGTCAAGGTACCTTTTTAAGCTTTTGGTGTTCTTCATCACTTTTTTATTGTGTGCCCATGTTGTTCTTCAATGCCTCTTTTCTATGCGTTCTTAGTTTTCTTTGGTCCTTCTTAAATTCGTATTTCCCTTTTCTATTTTTCTATGTAAGTGTGGGAGAAGGATTTTTCTAGCTTCTTCAACTCCAAGGCTCAAGGTTTTTTTTTTTTTTTGGGTGTAATTTCAAAATTTTAATTCAATGTTTTTTTTTCTTTCATTTTGTTTTTCTCATTGTTTGTTTTGTTTTTATATTTCAAAGGTGGGCTTTCATATTATTTTTCATTAAAAAAAAATTATTGTCCATTTTTTTGGCTCATGTTTTGTAGCTTGTATTTTTAATTAGACATTTGCTAAGTATTTGACATGTGTGTTGTGCTATGTGTTATGTGTAAGACAATAACCCCACTTACAAAAAAAAATAAAGTCACACATTATAACATTCACATCCTTTACCTCATGGAGAGAGGAGGGAAAAAAAATAGTGATTTTGCCTTGTAAATGTTTGTAATTACCTTGATATTTTTTATTTGATATTCGTAGCGTAGATTAGGTAACTAAAACCTAAACTCACAATTTTGGTAAAGTTCAGATTTGCTTTTGATTTATCTTCCATGTTATTTAATATTTGGTGAGAAGTGGAGTCAAATCAAAATGAAAATGTGGTTTTAATTGACAGTGAAAATGAAATCCATCCCAATGAATACAATATGAAAAATGAAATTTTGAATGAAAGTTTTCAAATAAAACAAAACACAATAGAAAAAAATAACAATGACAAATGAAACAAATGAAATGCAATTTTTTTTTCAAAAATTGCATATTAAAAGAAAAATATGGAAAGGTCATAATAAGAAATGATTTATTTATTTATTTATTTATTTTGTGTGTGTGAATGATGACAAAGGGAAACCTTCAAGTCGTGAGTTTTTTGTTTTGTTACAAAAGTCATGTGAATGTTTTTAATCTAAGCACAAAATAAAGAAAGAAACTAATAACATATTACAAAACATATGGAATAACATCCTTGAAAAACCATGTGGATCTAGATCTTGTTGTAATTGTCAAAAAAATTGAAGAAGGAATAAATGGTCCAATAAAAGGAACTTTTAAAAGACAACTAGTTTTTAAAAAACCTATTTGTGTCAAGTTGTGCAATATCTATGTTTTTTTACTATCAAAGATCCTTTCAAAAAGGATGATGAGCAACAATTTTTTTTTTGTAAAACCTTGGCCTTCTAATTGTGTAAAATCAATTGCCATTGCAATTTGTGGAAAGTGTTTGTTCAAGCATTTGGTTTCACATTTGTGTCCTCAAATTATTTTCCTTTCTTAAAAATAATTTTATCATGAGATATTGCCCAAATTGGTGGAGAAATCAAAATTAATATATATTTTACCAAAATTGGCAGATTGTATATTTGTAACAAGAAGTTTTGACTTCTGGATGTCCAATGGAACGCATAATATTTTTGCTTTCGTCATTAACTTTTTAGGATTTGATTGATAACATAAATAAGTGACTATTGGGTTGTTTGAAGCAAAAGAAACTATCGGTCAAGCCTTGGCCAATAATATGACATAATTTTTTAATCAATAAAAATTTTTTAAAATATTATTGCACATGTAAAAAATAAGGGGTCAAATTTGAATGTAATGACAATTTTGAAATGTGAAGTTCTAGGTTTAAATGAAAGTTTTCAAGGTACTTGTTTCGGCCATGTTTTTTCTAAGGCTTTATAGTATGCTACAACTAATGAAAAGGTTTGCAAAAACCTTAGATTTAGTTCCATCAAGTTTGCTTAATCAGATTTGAAGAAATGTAGAACTTGGCATAAAAGTTTGGGAAAGGCAAGCATAAATGGAATAAAACATGTTTAAATTTGAACATTTTCCCAAAAAAATTGAATATTCCAATAAATACAAGTTGAATTTTAAATTTTTTATAAACTATTTTTTTTCCCTTTTTGTACTCTAAAGTTTTTTTTCTTTCTTATTCAATTATGTTAATTGCATGTATATATTAACATTGCATGCGTAATTTTTGTTGTAGGTTTGTTAGTAAAATCATTATGTTCCAAAAGGCACTGTAATTCAAGGATGTTATTATCCTTTGCTACAACATGCAAAATACTATCAAAATCAGTGGGAAGTTGCCACCTTTTTTTACTTGGCACATTTCTCAAATACTTGTGAATTTATTTTTCTTATTGTGAATGCTTGTGTTTTGAACTAGTTTAATTGCCATTGGTTATTGTTTGATGCATTGTAGTCTGCCATTATCATGTGTTTGAAATGTAAGGAATACATTACAAACCCACTCACCCAAGTTAATTTGATTGATGATGATTATGAGATTGCTTTTGAATTGTCTTTGTTTATTACCAATATTAAGAAAGAAATTTGTGATGTTTTAGAATCTTTCCCTTCTTTTTCAAGAAAATACGAAAATAAAAAGACTCACAACAGGCGATGTTTGATTCTAGACCCCAAATTTAAATGTCTTCATTTAGTATTTCTTTTATTGGCCATGAAAATAGGGTGAACATTGTTAAAAAATATGATCAACAATCATTATATCCTATGCTTTTGAAATGCTATCATTATTTATCCTATGATTCTAAAGTTGGATGTGTAGATGAAACAACAAATGCAAATTCCAATCTAGATTTTTTTAATAAATTCTTAGCACAAGTGAGATAACAACAAGACTTGTAACCAAAGAATTGTTAATTTTCAAATGTTATCAAGTGGTTCCCAAAGAAATCAAGTGTCCTCTTCAATGGTGAGGAAAACATGAGACCATGTTTCTTATAATTGGTTTTTTAGCCTACCAAACCTTATGGATTGTAAGATCACAAATTGAGATTAAAAGGAGTTTTTTAAAAACATGCATACTTACAAATCTAAGGAGATATCGTTTATAATTAGACAATTTAGAGAGATTGATTTTTGTGAACAAAAATTGATCAAATGATCCTAGAATTGATTGTAAACCACCTTCCAATTAGGTCGAGATGATTGAAAAGGATTTAGATTTTGAGAAGTTTGAAGAGTTTGGAGGTTCTTTTGAACAGGATGAACTTGTGGACATATAGAATGTTGTCATAATTCTTTTTTTTTCATTTAAAAAAATTATAACTTTAAAAACAAAAAACTCAATGTTTGAAGTAATAGAACTTTTGATAAGCACTATGTGAGAACCACCTTTGAAAATTGACTAGCATGAACTAGCAAGAACTGGCACTTTGTGAAACCCAGGCAAAATTATTTTTTCTAATTTCTTGAAACCCTCCTTGGGTCTGTTGAAAATAATTTTTTTTGGAAAAAAGGAATCGATGTGGGTCTCAAAAAAATCTTCTGAAACCCAAACCCGACGGTTCTCTAAAACAAACAAACAGAGAACCGCCCAACACTGGATTTTACCATCCAGGTAACATTGTGAATTTGTGTGTCTGTTTGAACTTTGTTTGGTTGTTTGTTTTTTGTGTGGCAAAATCTCAATGTAAATCTTAAACCCTAAACCCTAAACCCTACAAACCCACAACTCTTTTGTTTGTTGACAATGTTTGAAGCTATCATGCCAATTGACTTGTGTCAAAGGTAGTTCTGGGCCTTGGGTAGTCATGTTGTGTTCAATTGGTAGGTCAGAGGGGGAGTTGGGGGTAAATCAAGAGTACACCCTGGGCTGTCAGGGAAATCAAAGCCACGGAGATACGTTTTTCCTCATAACAAAACACTAATAAACCCTAATTTGTCAGGTAGTAAACTATGTCAAGGCTGACTGACATTCATTGGAAACTAGGTTCAATTTTGTCAGAACAAATGTGTCATAAATGTGTTGTAACAACAACCCTTTCACTAAGCTTTTGAAGTGAACCTCCTGTTTTGGGTCCAACTATGTTTTTCCCTATTACCAATCTCTACCAATTTTCAATCTTCTGGTTCCAATTTAGGGTTTAGGGTTTATGGTTCACATGTAATTCACGACCAGTGGTATTTTTTTTTATTAGGTGAAAATTTCGCTACTAATTGGCAACTAAAAGAAATCCAGTGTAACTCATACAAAGGATTTTTTTTGGTGAAAAAAATGCTCAAGGAATTTTTTTTTTTCTGAAATCACCATATTTTTTACAATAGGTTCCAGCAGGCTAGAGTATCATGATTCTTCAAATTTTCTACTTTCCTCCCTGACCTGTATAGCCAAATTTGGCTAATTCCTTTTCTGGACAATTGCAAATGTGGCTACATCACAAAATTGAGGACCCCAAAAAAAAAAATTAAAAAAAAAAATCCCTCCTTTCACAACCCATGTCTTGAGCCCCATTAATGCTTCACTTTGGTAATACTTTAGGGTGAGGTAGCCTATTGCAATGTGAGTGCAATTCTCAATAACTTGCAACAACACTTTTGCCACACATTTGAACCAAGGTAAAAAAAATGGAAAATTCATCATCCTCTTTCCAATCCAAAAGATTAAAAGACAGAAAACAAGTACAAACCTGGAGCAAGCAACCTGACCCAGGAACCTGGCAAAAACACAGAGTTCTGTTTCAGCTCATAATTCATTCTAAAAAGGCTTGCAAATGCCAGCTCTCCACATACCCTATTATCTGTGTGCATGATTTTATAATCTTTAGTTTGGTAGTCAACCAAACTATGATGGCAAGAATTGGTCAATCAGCAATATTTTTGTCCAATAACAAAGAATCAACTGGTTGGGTACAGGAGGTTTACGGTTTAGGGTTTAGGGTTTATGGAACCCTAATTCCTTGACCAGTGGTTCTTGGAAAATCAAAGAACCTGTTTGTTTGTTTGTTTCGAGCCCTAACTTTGTCTCTCAATATCAAAGAATGGGTCAAAAAAGAGCCTCTTCCAAACCATTGGTTCTTTGAATTTTTTTTCAAAACTCAGAGGTTTAGGGTTTACGGTTCAGACTCAATTGAAGAGGTTTGAGTTTTGTTTTTGAAAATATTCAAAAACTTGGAACTGAAGGTTATAACAAAATCAATGAACTGTAAAACTTGGTGTTGGCTGCTTCTTTGTTTTGAAGGGAACAAAGTAAGATTTATTTTTTAACACATTGTGGAACCTCTGGGTAAAAGGGTCTTGAACAAGTTTTGAAATATGTGAAAGCCTCTCTCAATAGGGTTTTAGTTGTTTTCCATAAACATGATGGTTCTTGGGTATAACGATTTCCAATTTTTTTGAAGGCACACGGTTCAAGTTTTGGTTTCAAATTTTCAAAAAAAAAGACTAAAATGACAAAATCTGGAAAAAAGGGAGTTAATTAAAAAATGACGACATATAGAGTTTTTCATGTGTATGAGTGTAACCAAAATGGTGGGGAAGGGGTGGAGGGGGTGGGGGATAAAGTCTATAGGGAAAAGAGAAGGAGAAAGAGAAAAGGGAAATGCAATGAAGTGAAAAAACTTGATGGGAGTGAAAAATGAAAAGATCAACTCAAAGGAGCTCAAATGAGAAAAGAGGAAAGCTCAATGCTGAGAAAGAAATCTTAAAGTGGCCCCAAAAAAGTTTTAAGATTCCTTCACATTTTTGGCTACATGCGAGAAGAACCCAATAAAAAAAAGTTTAAAATTCTTTCACATTTTTGGCTACAGGCTAGAAAAACCCAATAAAAAAAAAGGTTTAAGATTCCTTCACATTTTTGGCTACATGTGAGAAGAACCCAATAAAAAAAAAGTTTAAAATTCTTTCACATTTTTGGCTACAAGCTAGAAAAACCCGATAAAGAAAAAAGGTTTAAGATTCCTTCACATTTTTGGCTACCTGCTAGACAGAACCCAATAGAGAAATCTGGCAATGATTCAAAAAAAAAAAAAACTATAAAAATGTGGTGACTTGAAAACCCAAGCAACACAAAAAAGAATTTAGCCATTTTGAAATTTCTTATAGCAGAAATCACTAAATTTAGCAGGAAAAAAAAAACAGGCTGCTACCAACAGAAAGGAATTGAGGGTTGTTAAACCCTAAACCCTTGAACAACAACCTTGTACCTAAAAGATTGTTTGTTATATCAAAGAAGCAGAAGCAAATTAGAAGCTTGCATGACATTCTTGCATTAGACAAAAAAGATGGGTACCTGTTTCTGTGCAGAATTCCAAAGTTTGAGGGAACTTTTTCAAGTTTGCAGCCCATTTTCAATCTGCAATTCCTGTCAGGAGATCAGCACCATCAAATTATTAGAGTACTTGATAAGTAAAAAGAAAAGAAAATTTTAAAAAATTTAAAATAGAAGCAGAATAGTTTTGTTTGGCTCCACAGATAAAATGAAATTGGGTATCCAGATCTGGGTTTTCACAAAATAATAATAATAATAATAATAAATAAATAAATAAATAAATAAAAATCCTATTCTGGTTCCAGTGTGTACTGCTTTTATCCTAACCTTTGCTTTCATCCCCAGTTTTGACAAAACTGGCCCAGTCCCCCCAGTTTGTGTAATTGATGGATAACTCTCTATTGTAAACCCGATTTGCAACTTGCAAACAAAACTCGCCAATTAAGGCTTTGCTAATTGATTCTAGATTTTTGAGATTTGCATCAACTTGAGATTTAACAAATTTTAAATACCTAGTTAGGTCCTGTATCATGGTTGGCATGCTAATGAGTTCCCACTGGTTGTGTGCGGGTATCAGAAATTGGCAACCAAACACCTCACAGGGTATATGGGTGGTTCTTTGCCGGTTCTTTTTCATGAAAATTGCAGGTTCTTGGAGTTTTTGGGAATTAACTGGAACTCAAGGCTCTTCATGTCTGCATTCAAGTCTTTAGAAAAACTTGAACTGACAGTTCTTTGATTTTTTTAAGTTTCAACGAAACTGAAACCACGGCCTATTACCAAAATCAAATACCCACACAACACTGATTTCCACAGCAAAATATAAGGTCTACTGAAATTCTGATACCTTGGGAAGTGGGTCATCTCATACCATGACTTATTAGTGTAATTCTACCATCACATACCCACTAAATTCCCTCTTCCAACTTCCCAAGTAAAAAGCTCTCCTCCACATCACAAGACCCCAAAATTCTGTTCCCAAATTACCTAACTCAATTAGGGTTTATGGGTTAAGGCTTTCAACTTGAAAACCCTAAAGCCTGTAGTATGGGTCTTTTATATATAGGTCAATTATGTTCCGTTCATTAAGAGCAAGTTGCCTTTCTCTATGCATTAATTGGAACATGAAATTATTATGACAAGCAAAGGGATTAGCCATTCCCAACATGAAATTCCGAATGTCACTCTTGTAGAAAGTGACCATGTACATACATATGCAAACCTTCTTTAGAATATGAGTCATGACCAAAATTCCACTAAAGAAAGTCTTTTGGTGTTCATTCCGATTGTTGACACAATAATTAGGTCATACTAACCTAATGTTCTCTCCTATGAGATCCAACAATAATTAGGTCAAACCATTCAAAATTATACGGCTATTTTTTTTCTTTTATGTCCTATGGGCCCTATCAGAAAAAAAATAGCCATATAATTTATGCATATATGGCAAATGGCAAATGTTGCATTAAATTTATGATCAGCTTTTCTTTCATTGTAACGGCCTGTGATTGCAGTGTACCCTAAACCCTAAACCTCTTGACTAGCTATTTGGCTTAATGGAACCAGCACCCACCAGTGCAGTTGGTTGAGGATGGAACTCCATCTGACTAGCTATGTTCTTCATGTATCAACAATGGCCAGTTGGTGGTGTAAGGTTTCACCTTGGTGGGAAATGGAGATATTAAACAGGCCCAAGAGTAAAAAGCATCCCCATCTGTGCATAGAACTCACCCTGCAAAAATATTTCTCACATCCAAGTTTAGTTATTTACTTTTTTGCAACTCCACCCATAAAACCAAAAGTGGGTACTGCACCGACCCATAGAATAGAACTGAAATAGCGACTGCATACAGTTGGGAACTACTAATAGCAAACCACCTGGACCAATCATTACCAATAGCCAATCAAAATCAGGGAGCAACAGTCAGACCACATTTATTACACTCTTCTCTTGCAGGTGTACAGCTTTGCTGCCGCCTTTTACCAGCCTCAGCAAACTAAAACCATACATGCAGGAGCAAAACCATTTTCCCAAGTCAAACCAGCATGTTTTTACTTTTCTTCATCCAATTGGAATGCTTAGGCTCACATACTCAACACCGGTGGAGATGCTCTTAGTTGCAACAAGTACAAAAATTGCCTGAACCCACTCAGTCTGTAGTGGGTACACAGGCACACTCTGAGAAAGTCCATAGAATAGTCGGACTACACCTTATACGCTTAAAAAATGGCTCATCAAAATTGCGAGGTACCAAATACTTACATTAAGCACTCCAAAAAGCTTCGGAACATATGCGGACCAGATCTTTTATCCTTAGATATGCATCCTAGAAAAGAGGATGGACATTACACCCACTCTTGAAGAATGTGAGAGATCTAGGCTTCTTGTAGGTGTAAGGTGCATCTTACTCCTATTGTGTAGTGATCTAGTTATGTAGAGGCTTATGATATATGTTTGCATCATGTTCATTACAATAAAATAATCACTCTCACACTTGTAGCATTGCAACTAGACTCACTATAGAGTTAATGTTACTTGACTGAAATTACTAACTACCTTAGTTTCAACTCAATGTATATATATGTATATATGTTTTGATTATGTTCAATTTTTTTATTCCAATTTTATTTGACATTGCTAGTACATGTGGACTATGTGACACATGGCATGAACAAACTATGTCAATTGAATTGGGATATGCACATCAACTTGTTTGCATGTGCAAGGCATAATATACTCAAAGTAAACAAGTACATGAAAGTTTAATAAATATTAATGTTAAAAGTAATTAATGAATTAAAAAATTGTTAATTAAATGTAAGTGTGCAACTTGTGAATTAAATAATTACCATATCATAATTAAAGATGTTATATTGGACTTTTTGAAATATAGTTCTCAAAATTGGTAATATTCCTTTTCACTTTAAATGTAAAATATTACAAAATTAAGTGTGAATATCAAATTAAAGAAAAAATGAAATTGAATTTCCCATGTGAAAATAATATAACTATGAAAATAAAAACTAGAACCTCATGGCTAGGGAAGAAGCTTTAGATTTATGGAATGTACTAAATAAATCTTAAAATTCTAATTTAGACTTCACTTTCAAAATGTGAAAAAAAAAGATAAAAACAATGGTAAAGGAGATGGAACTTTATTAATTTAATAACATTCCCTCCCTCTTCCCCTTTTTATTTCTCTCATATGTTCCCATATGGTTCCCAATAGGTCATCATTATTTGTGTCAATATCAAATTTAAAATTAATATATAACATGAAAGGACACATTAACACCATGGTTTTCTTTTTCAATTTTGTTATGTAGGTGAACTAATGAGCATCCACAACACTAATGAGCCAAATATGGTTAGATGTCAAGTAGGACAATAGAATTTTTGGAACATCCCCCTTTGCTCTAGCAACCTCAATGACCAAGCAAAACATCCAAATGTGGTGACCTTAGATTTTTTTTCTTCATAATTTGTTGACTTGAACCCATTTTTTCCAAGAAAAACCTTATGTACATTTTGTAGCTCCCCTTCTCTTTCTCTCAAGTTGTGACAATTTTCCCTAAAAAACATTATTTAAACATGGCTTTTTATGTCCTTGTACATGGGTATGGAAAAGGAATAAGATAGTTATTAGGAAAGGATTTTTTTTTTTTTTTTTGAAATGGTATTGAAATAATATTCTTTTGAACAACATAATTATTAGAACCTTGTGGGGAGGGGAAAATATCTAGATTTATGGAAATTTTTTCTAATAGTTAAATAAAGTTTTGGTCTTGATGTCTACAACTTCATCCAAGTCTAAATCCATAGAAATTATGTTCAACATTTGCATTTGTATTTATTCAAACTTCATTTTATCTCTTTACATTTTGAAATTCAAAATGTAATTAATGTAAGTAATTTCATTAATATGATGAGTGTAATGCTTTTTCCCAAAGGCAAGGTTCCAAATTGAACAAAATTTCACCTTTTTCCCCCCTTTCATGTCCTCTTTTATTGTCTTATGTTCTCGAATGGTTTCCAATAGTTCATTATTATTTACACCAAATTTCAATATTGTGTCTTTTCATGTCCATGTTGATCGCTATAGGTTTGAAAGAGTTAGGTTATTAAATTCTTTTAATATCATAGTACTCTTTTAGGTTTGGTAGTAATTAAATTATTTTTAAAAATGATTTCTTTGGAATGTTGAAAATTTTGAATTATAAGGGAAAGGAAAAAAGAAAAATTGGTGGAAACCCATGAGCTCTTACTTCATGCTAGTTCATTATTGCAAAGTAGGTGCCATGTATGTGATAATTGATAACATTGTTTTATCTTATAATTTTTTGGAACATTATGTCTCCTTTTTTTTACAAAAACAAATAGTAGGAAATGTTGTAAAAAGTTTCATTATGTTCTAGGTTCAAAGTTTAAACAATTGGCTACAAAAATGACCTATACTTATTGCTGAAAATTCATAGATTATTAATTTTACTATTAAAATGAAAATTTAATAATTTAATAATTATTTGACACTTGAGTGCAAAACTTGAAAAAGCAATATGGTATACACAACATGGATATGAAAATACACATGTTAATTTGCCTTTTGAATGAGGTAATTAGGCTTGGAATGTGTAGGATTAATTGATATAGATAAGCAAAAAAACATCAATTTTAAGTTTATGTTATTGCAATATATTTCATCATATGAAGTTGTCTTTGGATGTTCAAGGACATGTCTCATGGTTGTGGAGGTGAGGGTTCAATTTTCTCTAGTGACATCTAAAAATTGTCACTAATTTGATTTAAGTTTACATTGCATCATTTTATTTTTATTTTTTTCAAAAACAAAGTGGCGGGGTTGTTAGACCATTGCTTGGATGCAAGTTTAGCCATATGTGTGGGTTTGGTGATGATCCAAAAACTATATTATTATTTTTAATCTAGCCATGTTGCATAGATCACTATGTTCGACAATTTATGTTAGTTCAATGGATTTTTTTTAAAGAAATATTTTATCATTTTATATTATCTTATATCATTTAATTGGGTTTCACATTATCGTGCAATCAGTGTTGATCAACTAATGGAAAAAATCTATTGATTTTGTGCAAATTAAGTTCCATTTGAATGAAAATATTGAATGACATGGCATGCAATTTGAATTTGAAATTCAATTGAAAAGAAGTACGATATAGATTGGTGCACAACGTACTTGTGATTTTGGCGTTGAATTTTTTTTTGAAAATACACAAATTTGAAAAAACACCTTTCAATTCTTCTTTACTTGGGAATCGGCTAAACAAGTTCCAATTTTGAATAGTCATCCAAAAAGATAATTTATGAAACCTAAAATTGTTCTACCTATACCTACTATAATGAATCATCACCATTGGAACTATTTTAGTTTGATGAAAAAATATTATTATTATTGATGTTATTTTGAAGATTAAGTTACATATATGTACTAGATTTTAATCACAATAGATGAGGGACATCTTACACCTATGTTGCCTAGCTTTTCAATCAAGTAAATGATGATATTCATCCAAAATTCAATCACATTGTTGTTCGAAACAACTTGACCATTTTGATTGTAGCCAAAATTGTTCCTTGCCCAATATGACTAAACATTAAATTAAAAAACTAACATAAAAGTTAAGCTTTCTTATATTTGCTTTATGACAAGTAAGGCCCATCAATGGGGGATGGTTTTAGAATGCATACTTAAAATCAACTATTGCCTAATCATAGGTCCCTTGTTTTAGGAATGCCCCCATGCCCTTCTAACCTTACCCTACATTTAATCCCATTCAAGGTTATATTCTTTGTTTTATCACATTTATGTAACATCTCACACACTTAAATTACATGTTATGCATAGTGTGTTGCATGGCATGTCATGACACCTCATGGGACATGCCATGCCACTTCAACTCACGTCATATACATCATGTCAAAAATACATGAATTGACATGTGTTACATTTATGTCATGGCATGTTATTGTGCTTCACATGATCTACATCATGGCATGACATCCATGAATAACTCATTGTCATTCCAATATTTTCTACCACTTATACCACCTTATAATTGAACAAGGTTTTCATAACCAAACCCTTTGCCATTTCAAAATTTCCCATTGCATATGACAACAAAAACTTTTAAAAGGATTGTAATTTCAAAAAATAATTTGCAAACGGGGCAACACCCTAATTTGGTATGATTACCCCAAAATTTGAGAAACCACATTATTGTGTGAAGATAGTGAAACTAAATTTAAGATTCATTGACTTTTGCTACTTCTTTGTGATTACAACAATATGTTTGTTATCAATAATAATAATGATGGTACATTATCATTTAGATGGTTGTTGAATTTATGGAAGTGTGAAGATGAACATTGTGAAGATGGTGGACATCAAATTTCAAATCCAATCACTTTTGCTAGCTTTTTGTGATTGTAAAATGTATGTATTTTTGAAAAATTAATTATGTTCACCCCGAACTATGATGCTTTGCATGTGAAAATGAACATTGTGAAGATGGTGGCCACCATCTTGAATTTAAAAGTGAAGTGATTTTAATTCAATCACTTTTGCTATTTCTTTGTGATTGTGAAAGGTATTATGTATTTCCAAAAAATTATGTTTATTCTAAATTGTGGTGTTTTGCATGTGAAAAAGAACATCATGACATTAGACACCACCACATTTCATATCCAACCACATTTTCTACTTGAACTTTGTGTTTAATACATGATGTATGTCTATTGAACATTGATCAATGCCTAATAAAGTTGTGACAAGTTAAGGTTAATGAATTACTTTTTCTAAATAAACAATAAGGTTATCCAAAGAAGACCTTGGTTACATATAGTTTAACAGTAAGGGATATGCTTTGGGTAAGATTTATCTTATGATGATTTAGGTAAAAAAAATTTGTTTTTGTAAGCCAACCTTCAATAGTAAAGTGTGTATAGCTATCGGTTTTATATCATATTTGAATGGTGTGCTATGAATGTGCAATTGTATGGCCATAAATAGGGAAGGTGTGTGATTGAGTGTTGACGATAATTGAAGTCCCCATAGGGATGATGGTTTTTTGAGTAGTTAAATTTATGGATGCATGAAACTCTTAAATCAATGGTGTCTTCTATTCAATGTTATTCATGTCCAAAGGTTATGAAGGAGTTTTGACATTTGTTTGATAGGCCACTTAGGGTCTAGACTTGTAACAATTGACTACGTAGGGTGCTAGTTGTTGATGGTGAAAGGGGATATATTTAAAAATTAAAGAAAGGAGGAAAACCAAGATCACATTGGCCTTGTTGTTGAAGTCGTACAATAGGCATGCAATATTTAAGGTGTTTAAGAAGGTTGAAAACAACTAGCTTAACATGTTATCTTACATCATCTAAACAAGAAATGGAAGTAGAATAATGAAGAATATTGTCAATGTATGCCTTGTAGATGTGATTAGTGAAGTTTGATGTCATGTTGAACATATGAGTAACCATTAGATGATGAAGTTTGAATGTTAGTCAATATCATCAATGGGTGAATGCAAGTTATAGGTAAAATCATGGTTAGGTGATTCATTTTTCAAAATTTGAAAAGTATGCATTTTGTATTAACTAACTTTTTTCCAATCTTATATATAAATTCACTTGGTCTTCCCGTCTGTGACGTGACGTTCTACTGCATAATCATTTTTTATGTTTCTGCTGCGAAACCGGCCATAGGGAAAAACATTTTCGTCTGGAACTGGCACCCCCGGGAAACTCGTTTGATTTCTACACAACTGTCCGTCCGTCCGTCCGTCTGTGACAGGGCGTTTCGACCCGTTAACGGTCTCTGCATTGCCGATTCTGCAGCCCCCCAAAAATGAGCTGCAAAGACCGATTCTGCTACGTAATTGCTTCTTTTTTTATCTTTTTTTTGGATTTATTTTTTCGGAAAAATCTAAGGCTACGTATTTGCTTCTTTTTTTATCTTTTTTTTTGGATTTTTTTTTCCAGATTTTTCTCCCCTTCTCTTAAATTAACAAAAATGAAGAACAAAATAAGAAATAAAAAAAAAGAAATGGGCAGAAAAATCTAAGGCTACGTATTTGCTTCTTTTTTTATCTTTTTT
>Ga0116227_10004530_pt1 | contig 30110 bp, 22 predicted proteins | sample S1TSphgellanicum_FD_89693 | JGI IMG/M metagenome (GOLD analysis project Ga0116227, IMG submission 89693) | Host-associated microbial communities from peat moss isolated from Minnesota, USA - S1T2_Fb - Sphagnum magellanicum MG | ecosystem: Host-associated > Plants > Peat moss > Unclassified... | reverse complement strand
AATAGAATAGAAGAAGTAGAAGGAGATAAAGAGGAGAATAGGGCTGAAAAAAGTATGTGTCGATGTTTAAAAAATGAAAGAGAGATAAAATAACTCTTTCTTTGATGACATTGGACACTAATTGTAAATAGTTAATAAAAATAGGAGAATATTAAATTCCGTCATGTGGACAGCTCACTAGGGGAAAAAACAAACCAAAAACGAAAAGAGTGGGACACGCAGACCCGGGAATTCACCGGGTGCCCAGTAAGAAGAAGAAGAAGAAGCCGGCCAGCAAGTGCGCGTGAGAGAGAGCTCGCGCGCAAAGAGACGACGTGTTTTGCTCCTTTGCACGTTGTGCTGCTTGGAGCGATAGCCTGAATCTCGCTCGGAAATCGTCGGCGTTTTGTCGGCCTTGCTAGATATCGACCTAGTCTTTTTCCAGATCGTACTGGAAATTCAAGAAACGGAAGAGATTGCACCTTTTTTTTTTTTTTGGAGCTTCAGGAGGTGATGCAGCGGGAACGAAAGGCGTAGGAGCTTTTTGTGAGGGGTTTCCCGGCGTTGTTATTCTTCTTGCTCTGTCAAGAAAGTTTTTATTTCTCTTCTGCATTTTATTTTTTCCAGTTCTGTGCCTCGCCATGAATGACTTATTGTCGACGTTTTCGGGCAGGAAGACCGGGGAAGGCTATGATGATGATCTGGAGACGGGACCTAGTGTGCAGATGACAGGCATGGCGGCGGGGGATAAAGACTTGTCGCGGTTCTTTGCGGAGATTGAGAAGATCAAGAAGCAGATGGACAGGATCAGAGAACTGCTGGTGAAGCTACAAGAAGCGAATGAGGAGAGCAAGGGTGTGCATAAGGCGCAAGCTATGAAAGCACTGCGCGACCGCATGGATGCCGATATTGCACAAGTGACAAAGATTGCACGCTCAATTAAAGCCGAGCTTGAGGAGCTTGACAGGGGGAATGCTGCAAACCGACGCGTCAAGGGATGTGAGGAGGGAACGCCGACTGACCGCACTCGCACAACCATCACTAACAACCAACGGAAGAAGCTGAAGGATCTGATGGGGGAATTCCAAGCACTGCGAGAAAGGATGATGGGAGAGTACAAGGAAACCATTGAGCGCAGGTTTTTTCATCACCAGAACTTACTCCCTTTTCTGTAACATTTATGGAATGATGGAACATAATCAGCTCTGTTTCTAGGCTAATGTTCTTCCCTTAAGTGTGTACTCCCGCTACTGCAAACCGTCTACCTAAGGTTTTCTAACCCTTTTCAACTCATCTCCAGGCATGCATTAGCTGCTCAAATAGCAGAAAATCGGTGTCTTCCTATTTGCCATTTGCTGCTGAAATCAATTCCACCATGTCCAAAATTTCTGGACATGGATTCTTTTTCTTTTTCTCTTGCATTCATTCATGACCTAATGGTTATCTTCATGTCCTAATGGTTACCCTCATGACCTAATGGTTATCTCCATTTTACTGGGAGTCTCCAGCTGTGAGATTAGCTGAATCTTTATCCTGTCTCCAATCCCTATTTTGCCAACCTTCAAGCTCTGAAACTTGAGCTGTTGATCAGAACAAGAAAGAATATTACTTGAAGGCTTAACACAGATGGGGCCTAGTTTGGTCTGTCACAGAATGTGTCTGCAAGGGTTTGGAAGAAAAAAAAACCCTAGCTGGATATTATGTGCCTATTGTGCCCCAGAAATTCTCATGCAAAAGTTTACATGGATTTTGAATCTTGGTTACATTGCCACAATCTTCCTTGGGCCTGTTTGCAATTGGTATATATATTTGATAGCAAAACATGTCACAGCAATGCATGCAGCAACTGCCATGCAGGAATTCATTAGTATCTTTTGTGTCATGTCACAGGTACTATACTGTCACTGGGAAACAAGCAGATGAGGAGACAATAGACCACATCATTGAGACTGGAGAAAGTGAGACGTTCTTGCAAAAGGCCATCCAGGAACAAGGGCGAGGGCAGATCATGGAAACAATCAGAGAGATACAGGAAAGGCATGACTCTGTAAAGGAAATTGAGAAGAGTCTGCTAGAGCTTCACCAGATCTTCATGGACATGGCAGTGCTGGTTGAGGCCCAGGGTGAGCAGTTGAACAATATCGAAGCACAGGTCAACAGATCTGCCTCATATGTTGAAAGAGGAACCACTCAACTGAGGATTGCCAAATCACATCAAAGAAGTGCTCGCAAATGGACCTGCATAGGCATCATTTTGCTCATAATCCTGGTTCTCATTATTGTCATCCCTATCCTGAAATCTGAAAAAGTAATCTAAGAGGAAGCATGTTCTGTTGAGTATGTATCCAACCCTTGCCCACCTCTTTTGAGATTATCAGTTGTACCAAGAATATTAGGATCTTTCTTGTGACAGTAAATCTATCAGTTCTCAGTCATCTTCTTGTGAGGAGATGATTGTGTATCTCAGCATTTGTCCCAGTTCTTACAAGCAAATGCTCAATTCTGATTGCAAACATAGATGCTTTCAAGCATCTTCAATAAGACAAAGTCTAAGGTATGAACTTTCAAGGTTCCTATGCTTTGCCTCCTGCTTACCGATCCCTATTTGTGCAACTGAGGGGGCTGCCCCAGTGTATAAATTCAAGAAGATATAAAGATTTTGGTCAAATGCCAACTTTCTATGTACTCTTTTTGTTCAAGTCAGTTTTCTTTTCATATGTGAGTTAATATAGTGATGCTCTAATAATGTGCTCATGCATTTGAAGATGCACATCTTGTGCAGACAATAGGGGCTTATAAGTAGGAGTCAGAAGCTTTTGGATGCATGATGCCAAATTAGTTGACTGGTTTGTTTAAGGCACACAGATTCAATGCACACAGACTGTCTCTAGAAGCAGATCTCAAGGTTAAATGGCAGACACCATTTTGTCCCACTTACTCATTCTAGAAGGTTGTTGTAGGTGTTGGAACCTCTGTGGCAGATTGATATCAACACAACAATGGGGTCTCTAACACATCATGCAGATTATGTGAGGTCAATGGATCTTCCCTGGCAGTAGACAACAGCCCGTGATCCTTTTCTGTTTCAGTTAAGCAAAAGTTCAAAAATTTGGGCTCCATGCAGCTCATGGAAGGTTAAAGGTCTTAGTATGTAGGCACTGAGGAAAAAATTGGAGCCGAGATCTTGGGGGCCCAAGAATTGTTAAGTAACTCATCGCTTCTGGTAAAATTAAGACCTTGGGACTGGTTGCTCTGTTAAAATGAGAGAAGATGAGGATTCCAACCTTCTTCCCTACAACAATTCATACACCGTCTCCTCAGGTGCTTTCGATACACATCTGACCCTGTATGTAGTCCCTGCACAATGTCTGTAAAGATTATTGTGGTCTCCTGTTTAGTGATCTATATGAGGCTGCCTGCTTAACTTCCATGACAGCCTGCTCTTGTCCTTGTTGCTACTGCTGTTTAAGTTTTCCAGTAACTTTGGATGTGGGTGTGGTGTTTTTTGCAAGGGCATTGCAGGAAGCAGTAGGGCACATGCAGTCCATGCAACCTGGCTCAACATATGGATGAGTGAATGGCTGGATCTGACAGGTGGTAGGACCTGGATTGCCATCTGGAGAACATAGCACTCCCAAAAGTCTATACTTCAACCCACAAGTTTTTTCTGGCTTCTCTGTGTTGAACAACTGGAATGAAAGAACTTCACCAGTTGATGTACCCAATGAATGAATGCATCAAGGAGATGGGTACAGAAAGATGGTAAGTGAAGATAAATTTTTGTTTAGGGGTTAAAGTTCCTCTAATTGCTTGGATGATCTGAGAAGTACTGTTGGTTGTATCACCACCTCCCTATTCAGGTGCTGCGCTCATGTACCTATAAGCAATCTCTTTGTATGTATATGCAATTGCCTCTGCCTGTCTATTGCTTCTTGATGTTCTCTCATGACACATGAAGACTGTTTGTTCTCTAAGGTGATTGTTTTTGAGATTGGGGATTGTGTGTCACTTCCTTAGGAGTAATTTCCTTTGGCTATATGGCATGGTGTGTAAGAAGGTAGGGTCCCCAAAGGTACTTCACAGGAGCTATCTCACTTTCACACTTGGAGCATCTCCACTCACACCCCCTATTTGGGCCTCCACCAGTGTTTACAACATCCAAAATAGAGTGTGAAGTGTTACACCAAACACATACATGCATGGCATAATATGATGTTGTGGTTGAGCCAAAAAAGGCAAAAAAGGAATTAATTTAAAAAATTGAAATTTAATGTTTGTGTAGTTGTTAATGGTCTTTGATCCTTCAAACCTTCATAAAAGGATTGCTTATGAAAAGTCCTATCTTAAAAACTCAAATTCATGTTATACTTATGTTATAAACTTAGAGTAGCTCCTCCTCCGGAAACCCGTTATTTGGGTCTCTATAGTGTTTCTCACATTCAAGATGACTTACCAATTATTTCTCAATTCTCAACCATAAACATGAAAATTGGAACAATAAAAGATGGGAGATTATTATTTAGATAAAAATCACTTGGACCAATTGTTCTATACGACAAGCAAGAGAAATCTAATATACTATGTATTCATTGGATTCTGTAGGCCATAATTGACTGTCATCACAAAGCAAAAAATTATAAAGTATAAATTCCATATCTTCCAAGGTGTTGTTGTTGGCCTATTAGCTCAGTTGGTTAGAGCGTCGTGCTAATAACGCGAAGGTCACAGGTTCGAAACCTGTATAGGCCATCCTTTTGCTTTTTGGTGCATAATTTCTAGCTTTTTTGGTGCGTATTTCACACTCATTTTGTCATTTGTGTACAGTTTAAGAACTCTTTTTTATTCTCTCTCTGAAGCAGACCCACCCTGGAAGAAGGTTTCTGTCAGTACAATCAACCCCCTCCAACACTGGTGTGAACAATAAGGAAGCTTCACTCACAATTGGAAAGAAATGCAGGGATAGTGACAAAGTCTTCTTGAGCCCATTTTTCAGGTCAAGGGACCTTTCAATTGTTCACTTATGCAGTTCACAAATTGATACCTGAGAAGGGTGGGTCAGTTTGCAGCAAAGGTTTTCCCATTGTGCAGGAATTTAGTGGCAGAGACACAGCACTTGCCCAAAACAATCCTGATACACACAAGAAATAGGAACTAGAGAGATGGTCTGCACCATTGAACTTAGAAGCAAGTTCATTTAATTGATTTCTGTTTATAGAGAACTGCCATCATTTTCCCTTTGTATTATTCCGCGTTTCATTACATGGTGAAGGGTCTATACATTAAGACCCTTCCTGGATTTAAGGTGGCATTCATGAGGCTGGGAGGCCAAGTGCTGCTTCCAAAAATCCAGGAAGGGTCTACATTCTCCTATACCAAAAATCTCCTTGCCCTTTGGTGCTTTTCCATGTTTTGTAGGGTTAGGTGCAACATGGTCAATGGCTATATTTCTCCTTATGGAGACACAATGTACCTACTAACTTAAAACAGGTACATTGTGTCCCCATAAGTACCAATAGTCTTAACATTGTTGGCACTGACTCTTTCACTATGTGAATGCAAGGTTATACAGGTGCAATGTTTTCTTCTGGCAATCTGAAAACCCCCTTCCCGGTGACAGCATCCTTTAAACAAGATGTTGAGTTCAAAGTAAACCTCACAAACCAAACTCTAGAAACATGATCAGGAGTTCTTCTGAAACCTAATCTAGTCGTAACACATCTCAATTCATCAAAGCTTTTGGACAGTGGATAATCACTGAATTCCAAGTCAGAAATGCTTGCCTTTTCCCAATTTCTGTCCATCATGAAGCTTGCAACTAAGCAGAAAACCTTTGGTTTCTCAAATCTCTCAGAACAGGTTACTGGGATGTCTTCTTGTTGCTGATGCTCTGATTTGGAATTCGGACAGGCGTGACTGGATGTTGGGGGCTTGTTGCAAGCTTGCCTGCAACTACTGTGTTGGTTCAAACAGACCCAACATATGACCATCCAGACATCGCACTGCTGCCACCTGCATGAACCCAGTAGTCTCCTGTTTCTCAAATTTAAGTGAGATAAGGAACCCTAGAATTATGAAAGGGAAAACAAAAACCATCAGGGCACAATGGGTTTGTTATATAACTAACTAACAGGTGGGTTGTTTTTTGCTATCAAGTCTTTGGATTTCTTCAACATTTTACCTTGCCCTGAGGCTGATGTTTGATTGCACCATCAAGCTCCCCACCCATGGATAGCAACCTCATCACAGTGCCGTCCATATCTGTCACATTGAAAGACAAGAATGGCGAATACCCTTTGGTCACCTGCAGATCACTGCCCTAAATCACACACAAGAATATAGTTAATCTTGGCTCCCATGCAACAACAGCCTCTCTTGCATGATTGAGGCCACACTGCCTGTTATCAAGAATTGTCAGAGGATTCTTCTAAGATGTACAATTAGGGTTTGACACTCTTTTTATCTTTTTGAAGCTACACAATCTTCTACCTGTGGCCGGCCAAATGAGAAAAAGATTTCCAATCACTGAAAGAAGAATGTCTTCAGAGCCAAGTACAAGACAGGTTTTGCCCAGTTGAAAAACTAGGAAATCAAGCGAGAGGGAGGTGTTGTACCTTGGAGCTTGCATGAGGGCAATTTTGCAGGGGCCAGATTGAAGCTCAGCCCACCTAAGAGTGCATACATTGACGGCCAGCCCCAACCCATGTGCATAAAACTGAGCTGCTTTCGGAACATCAGTGTGCAAGAGTACCAGATACTTGAACACTGCCATCTCCAATTTTTCACAAACAAAAACAAAAACCCTTGCAGCCCAGGTCACACACACACAAATTTCTTGAACCCTAAGTTTTTTGTAGCTCATAAGTGTAAAACCCTAAAGTTGTTTGGCATCTACAGTGAAGGAACTGTATAGGGTTTAGGATGAGAACCCATCCACAAGAAGTACAAGGCAAATAAAAGCATGAGAACCCATGTCACAGAAGAACATAACAATCAAGACATCACTAATACACTAATCAAAATAAAAGACCCTAAACTAAAAAGGCATCATTTGTCACAAATGGGCTAGCCACAAAGGTTTTAGGGTTTTTTAGTGTGTGGAAGAGATGAGGAATATCCTAGTATTAGGGCAACTTCAGTAGTTGTCTATCGAATAATTAATTTAATCCAGAATTTCTGATTTGACAGGTACCTTTTTAATTCTAAAAAATTTCAACATATGTGTAATATATGTAATAAAATTCATTAACATTTTAAAGATATTTCATTGCGTTAGTGATCAGATGATGGATGTAAAGTAACTCATTTGGTAAAGTAGGTTCCTAGTTCAAAATTGGTTGGCATCTTGAATGTGTTTTCAAAAATTTTGACAAAATTTTAAATAATTTAATTCATGCCAAAGCTACCCAAGTATTATTACAATACCTTTCAAGCACGACAACATTGAACACCAACATAATACTTACTAATATTTAGTAAGTATTACAATTGGCCACAGTCAAAGGTGTACACTAGTAGAGAAACCCCATTTTTCGATTTGTCTTAAGTGACTAAAAGTGTCTTTTGTGACTATTTTTGATCAAAAATAATTGCAAAAGATATTTTTAGTCACTTAAGACAAATCGAAAAATGGGGTTTTTCTACTAGTGGTAGTTATTAGTGGGGAGTAATTATTGAGACTATTGGCTAAACTAGAATATGGCCTTGCACAAGGCAGAGCCAAGGTCAACCTCATTTTGGTAATGCCCACAAACCTTGGGGTTACATGGCATAAAAATTGACAATTTTTTAATTTTATTTTATTAAAAAAATCATGATACTCATTGATTACCCACCATGTACCATTGGAAAAAAAAATTAAAAATAGTGTGAAACATTTTGTTTTATAAAATGCCTCGCAAGTTCTTATGCTTAATAAGTGTTCCTCCAAATACACTATGAATCTTGTCATAGGTTTCTATCAATGTTGGATGTGAATGTAATTTTAAGGCTACCCTCTAAACAAGGCCCAAAAGAAAATTATAATACATAAAACCTAGTGTTCTTTTTACATATGGGCATGCTTAACATTTGTTTAAATATGAGATGCCCTACAAACAGGATCCAAGCATGTGCATGACATGCATAATCAAATTTGACATCATTTTCCATGCAAAAACACATTTGAAAACAATGTGTGCATGAAATTGTCATAATAGGCATTGTGTCAAAGTCTAATAAGAAAGGTCATAAAATTGTCTCACCTAAAATTAAAAATTAATCTAAATTCTAATCACCTCAACTATTACAAAATGGCTACAATCTACAATGCATAATGATTAAGTATTTACAATTATAATTGTTGCAACTATCTTGGATGAAGAAGACACATTTTGAAAATCAAAAGTTGGAGTTGTTCGTGTTGAATGTAACCATTGTTGTTGTCTTGAACAAAAATGTTGGTAGATTCACACAAAAGGTCGACACAAAATGCACTCTTAAACTAAAGTTACTTTTTATTTCCTTCAACCTCCAAAACGTATAAATAAGATGCAAAATCCAAACATAACCTTTGACTTTGCAAAATTTTCAACTTTCAACATCTTACCCTTTATAGATTTTCAAACTTTCAAAACAAACTCACAAATTCACTAAATTTTCAACCCCGAGACTTTATTATTCTTTAAACATTCTACACCAAAAAAAACAATAGACATAAGAATAAAAACAAAACATTACAAATTTTGATTGTGTAAATTTTTCAACTTACAACCCCATGGTTTTATAGAGTTTAAACATTCAAAGTTAAACATTTTTTAAAAAACACCATAGCTCTAGTGTTTTAAATATTGTTCAAACTTCAAAACTAGAGAAGACAAAAGACAAATCAAAACACCATGGCCTTCAACTAGCTTCATAATTTTTAAAACATTAAAGTTTATTGAATACCAAAACAAACATGATAAGCTTTCAACTAAACCTTAATTCTATTATTCCTGAAACACTCAAAACTTGAAAACTAAAAAAGAAAACAAATAGAAGTTGATCAAGACACCACATAAAGTTGAAAACCAACACAAACATACAAAACACAAATTGTTTTAATACTAACTACAAAATTACACTTCAACGATGAAGTTGTAGCACATGGATAGAACACAAATAAGAGCACATCAATCTATTGTGTGAAACTCTATAAAATTTAGAATTGTTTCATTTTCTAATTTCACCCATTTCATCATTGAGGCACTTTGCCTTCCTAGGAACCATGCCTATACACAAAACATACGTTTCTAAAATCAGATTAGTTAACTTGGTTAGCAAATGCAAATCAAAGTTAATACATCATCCAAAATAATAAACAAACCACCATTTGAAACAACAAATCAATTCAACAAAAAATTAGAGTAAATTTAAAATTATTTCCATTTTTTAGCTTTGTAATTGTCTAGATCAAAGGTATTATGCATTCAACAATCTATAACAAGATAATCAATCTTATTCAAATAAACAAAAATCTACAATTAGTTCCTTCTTCTCTTCAAGCAAAAAATCTTCAACATCCAAATATTCTTCCATTGACTTGACCTTCGATTTAGCCATGCACCTTGATCTAAGATTGTTTGGCCAATTTTTCATGATTAGGATTAGCCAGCCCAAATTTTCAATGTTAAAACAACAATGCTTCAATCATGTGGTAATCTCAACCATACTAAAAATTCTTTTATGCAAATCCATTATGCCCATAATTTGTTGTGCAAGAAAACCAACTTTTGGGAGTTAATGTTCATGTTTTCCCCACCAATTCAAAAGATGAAAATCTTCATTTGGCATCTCAATAAGCCCATGGCAGTTTCATTTGTTGAAATTTAAAAACCAAAAACACCTAGCTTAAGCAAAACAACATTTAGAAATTCAATATTAAAGGGGGTTAGTGCCAATCTGTTGTAAACAATTAACAACATTGGCATCAAAATCTCACAGTCATATTATGTTGTAATTTGCAGTACCACTTCAAGTCCCACATAGTCTTGGATGGGTTGTAGAGTTTTGAAACAAGGGATCAACATAAAAACCAACATATTATGTGCATTGCAGGGTTACAATGAAGATACAAAAGCCATAAATAATTTCAACACACTTATCACCTTAGACGTCATAAGATGGCCAAAATGATGGAACTCAAAATCAAAGTCCCAATTTACAAAAAAAAAAATCATCAAACTATTAAACAGTTGATAAAATCAATCATAAAAACTTAATTCAATTAATGAAAAAATCAACATAGAATTCATAAAATATTAAACCACATATTTGCATAGGAGTAATCTTTATATAATTGTTGATTTCCATCATACAACACATGGTGATGGTGGTAGCAATTACATCAAACAAGAACCAATACCCTTGGGATTGGTTTAACATGCATTGTGTGACCATCAAAATAAGCATTTCATTTATGTTTTTGGCCACAACCCAAATTGTGGGCTAGGGTTTTCTATAGTCTTATATAGTTTTATTCATCTTTTATTGACACCTCCCTCATGGGCACCACTAAATTTTAGATTATCAGTAGCATATTGACAACACTTGGACATAACATGCCCATAACAACTACCAACACATGGTTGTCATAACATTTGTGAAACACATGACACAACGTTTGTTAAAGCATTTGTGAAAGTGTTCAAATTATTGCCTTTGTCTTTGGTGTAGGTTATTATCTTGTCACACAAGTTAAAACATGTAAGTTTAAATCCTTCATTTGCAAAGCCATGTCAATTCTTGATGTCTCATAAAATTCAAAGATCCATATAATAATGTGACAAGGAACCCACTTTTTGTTAATGCTATTTATTACCAAAGCAAACATGTAAAATCTTCTTCAAAACATTCAAAGATCAAATATGGTGGTAATTGTGGTGGCTTTAGCAAGGGTAGGAAGGACATGGGATTCCATGGTCTTGTTGACCATGTTAGGTATTACTTCATTTCAAAATACTATTTGTTTGGAAACATAAACCTAACACATTGTCAAAGGCCAGCCTCATAAGCCAAATGTTTTTGGTGAGTTCAATGGGCGGTACCTTTTGGTGATACACAAACATAAATCTTCCAATAACTTATCTTGAGCAGGGTTAGATTCTTGTAAAGGACTTTATAACTAAAAAACAAGAATGGAATGGGTTATATAAATCAATTATGCTTCTTGAAGTTTGTTGGGCACCAACTAAAGTAATGGCAATAACAAGTCTTTGGGCATTGTACAAGTTCAACATAATTAACCAAGTGTTCACTATAAACATGCCTATTCATTGCAGTTTTCATGTGTTATTTGTTATACATGATAAAGCCCTTGCAATGTTGAATATTATTTTGTATAAAATCTTCTTACTAGACATTATGTCATACAACATAACGCATCTATTGAGGCTTTGAAAAATCAACTGTGGTGGAATGAACATTGAATTTGTAAAATACCTACATACTTGTAGTTTAGTGGTAGGGAATATAAAACTTTTTATTCAACTCAAGCTTTAGGAGGAGCTAATATTGTTGCACATACGTTTCAATTGGTGTTGTGTGGGTATATCATTTACCTAGATATACCCATCGAATATGGATAAGGTATATTTTTTACCTTACCTTAGTTTTTCAAAATTAATATACTTTAATCAAATGGATACCCAAGGGTATAAAATTTTGAAAAAATATACCCATTCCTTAACCTTGGATATAATTTTTTAAATACTCGTACCCAAGCCCAAGTATATTCTCAAACCCAAGTAACTCTTATTAAGGTAACTTTCACTTAAACCCTAAAAATGTTGTCACTATTTCATTTAAACTCTAAAATTGCCATCACTATTGACATAAAACTTAAAACAAGCACCACAGTCTAACCTAGACCCTAACATTTCAGGGTGATTGAGTTTTGTTATAAATAAGTTATATGTGTATTCATTTCCCTTTCTTTTTGGTTTTAAAGGCTTTATGGTGGGTGTGTTCAAGTTTTGTAAAACTTTGTTCATATATCTACTTTTTTATGTTATAATAAGAGACTTTAGAGGATTAGGGATTTTATAAGGGACATTGCCTCCTTTGTTGTATATGTAATAAGAGACTCTACAATACAGGGGAATCTGCATTTTGTGTGTGTGTGCATCTACACCCTTTATGTGTTTGTGTTTGTATTTTTGGATATAAGTTCCAAGTTTTGCAACTACCCATAACATCAATTGTGGTTGACAACAACTACAATAGTGGCCATTAACCCAACAACCCAGGGTGAAAGAATGTCCATGCAACTAGCCATCAACATAACCAACATTGAACAAGGACAACAATAACACATTATATTAGGTAAGGGTTCCTATTCCCTACTTAATTTTATGAACTTCCAACCCCCTAACCATTTTTGTGAATTTATAGTAAGTTGTGTGTGGTCCCCTATGAATTTCCAATAACTTTCCAAGAAGTTGTGTGTGGTCCCTTAACCATATTTTGTGAATTTATGATATGTTTCCAATGAAGTGTGGGTGTGTGTGGTCCTTTAGCCATTTTTTTGTGAATTTCCAATAAGGTGTCCTAACCATTTTTTATGAATTTGCAGTAAGGTGTCCTTGCCATTTTTGTGAATTTTTAGTAAGGTCCCTTGACCATTTTTTGTGAATTTCCAATAAGGTGTCCTTGGCATTTTTTTTTGAATTTCCAATAAGGTCCCCTAACCATTTTTTGTGAATTTCTAGTAAGGTGTCCTAGCCATTTTTTATGAATTTCCAATAAGTTTCCAATAAGTTAAATGTGTGTGTGTGTTTAAGGTTTAGAATGAATTTAAAGTTGTGTGTATCCTATTGCAGTTTCCCCATGGTAAACCCCAATTATCTTGTTTTAATTCCAAATGGCGATGGCCCCACTATTGTTGTTTTTTCTTCCATTAGTAGATTTAATATTGCCATTCTTGAATCAAGTCAACAATTAGTTGCATTATTCCAACAAGCAAAGTTTTGGGCTCCATGGGATTGAAAATTTATTCCTTGGGCATTTTTCAAACCGAATAATGATGAACATGTGTCCTTTGAAACAAAACATGTTCTTCATTATATTTTGTGTCATTTAATTCCTTTGGATGCTCATATCTTGGGATCAAAAAATAAGGTAAAAAAGGATTAATTTCTTATAAAATTGAAAATGGAACTTCAACCATGAAAAAAATCGTGAAACCAAACATTCTAACATTTTTAAAATGTATGTTAGTGAGATTGTATAATGATGATGTTTTGTTGAAACAAATGCCTTTGAGAAACAAAGTTCCAAGGTTCAAAAAATTATAACTTTAGGATCCATTTCTACATTTTTCAATAATACTACAAACATATTAAAAAATAGATGAAGAACACAGAGGTTTCATTGATGATCTTATGCTAGTTGTTGTGAAAGAATTATTCCTTTTAAGCACAGTTGAAAGCATATGGATGAGATGATTTGACTTACAAAGGGAACACATGATTGGTGTTTCCATCACATAAAACCCCAACTGAAGAGGTATTACCTTGTATGGTGAAATGCATACTTGAAGAGTTCATTTTGAGCTTATTTTAATGTTGCAATTTCTATCTCTACAACATAAGTTGACCTTTGGATGAGCAAAGGTGCACTTGATATTTTTGCCCTTGTGATTAATTTCTTAACATTGGATTGGGAACCAAAACATGTTACAATTGGTTTAATTAAAACACAAGGTATTACTAGAATCAATTTTGTTAATCAATTACAAGCTTTATTTGAAGAATACAAGTTGACTAACAAAATTATTTGTTATATTAAAAATGAAGGCATGAATTTGTTTACGATGACAAATGTTATTAAACAAATTGTTAATTGTGAAGGATTGGGGATATTGGCACCATTTGCAAGTGTTTATTTTGGACATGCCCTTTCTAAAGCTTGCTAATATGCCACTTCTGATGAGAAAATAAGTTTTTATTTATAACTTGTGAACATCAAATCTACACACTCTTCGATTCAAGCTTGTATAACATTGTTGAAAAAATCAGGAAAATGAAGGACACAATGAAAAAAACCTTGTTTAACTACATGTTTACAACCATGGAAATTAAGCACACTAGTGAAAAAAGGTTTGCAACCAAAGTGACAATGTTTTAGCGAGCCCTTGAATATAAGGTTGATCTTCATGTTTGTTACAGTCAATAAACATTGGTTTTATATTACAAAATTTTAACATCACAAATTTGGGCCATTATAGAAATCATTACTTCAACCTTAGCCCGAGTTGTATCAAGTTGTGTGTTAAATCAATGATGTAGTTATTGGTTGCTAAATTATGCACTTGCAAATGCAATTAACCTTTGTGTGAAATTGACAAGTGAGAGACTTGAATTGGAAATCTAAATGAGTTTTATTCTTGCATTTCAATTTGATGCAAAATTGTTTTTATTAGTAGGTAGGATGCGATTAGAAGTCATTCATGTGATTGTTTCATTTCTAGATTGTTTGCGTCAATTTGATCCAAGAAAAGTTCATATTATGTTGACTCTAATGTTTAATCCCAAATTCAAAGATATTTTTATTTTGAATAATTATGTGGGAACAGAAAAAAGCCACAATTGTAGTAACAAGGTATGATTTTGAAATGTTAATTCCCCTTTTGTGTTAAGCTTATCAAAAGTTCATCCTTTTGCAAAACATCCATCAAATTTTGGCCCCCAAGAATGACCATTGGCAATGTTTGGTGCAACATTGACTCAAGATCAAATTGTCATGGAACATGTAAGTTTTTAGTTTTTGTAATCATATGTAAGTTTTTAATTTTTGTAATACATTTTCATAAAACATATTTAAGTCAAATGTGTAATGCTAATAATTTGTTTTTGACTATAGACGTACAATGAAAATTTGCACGTTTTTGAAATTTGCAATTTGTTGCAAAATCTTATATTGAAGATCCATTAAATTGGTGCAAAGCACATGAAACACAATTTCCTATTGTTACATACTTGGTTCGTTAGATTTTAGGTATTATGAGAAATTAAATTGAAGTAGAATGAATTTTTTCTATTATTCGAATTTTGATGGGGCTTCGTAAATGTCAACTTGGAACTCGAAATTTAAATCAACTTGTATTAGTTTCCAAGAATTGACCAAATGATCCACACTTCGGATGTGAAACATTTATAGGGCCTAAGTCTTTTGATGACTTCGGGGATGTAGAAACAATTTTTTTAGATTAGATTGAAAAGGAGTTTGAAAACCAATTAGATCACCATGTTGAGCTTGTTGATATGGATAATTTTGATTTTTAAAAATTGAATTTATCTTTAGCAAGGCAAGTGACATTAACTTTCCAATTTGATCTCAATACTTTCTCAACTTATGTATGTTTAGGAATTAAAATTTTGATATATTTTAATGCAAGTTTAATATTTTAATTTGACATCACATGTCTGCATTGTCCCATTAGATTTAGGCCTGTGATAGTTGTTTAAATAAATTCCCAAATGCAAAAAAAAATTATCATTTTTAGTACATAAGATAAAATTATTCCCCCCTTTTTTATCATTTTAAAACCCTAACCATGGATATATGATAGGGGTTACTCGTACCCTACCCATCTACCCAAAATTATAAAATTTGTTTACTCGAACCCTACTTTGATGGTTCAACAAACAAACAAACATAATATACCTTTACCCTTGGGTAAATAAATTAAAAATTTGCATATACCCTTACCCTAGGATATATCAAAAACAATATACTTGCATAACACTACTTTCAACTTGCAAAATATTTTCCTTATTAATCTCCCTTTCAACATCTAACTCACTAAAGGATGTAAATTGAAGTGCATCACCATTTTTAGCTCCAACCTTGCCAACATGAACATCCATAACCACGTGTGAACATTCAATGATAGATGCAAATGAGTTTTGTGACTTTATTCTTTCAAACCGATGAGAAAAATTGACATTGCAACATGTTGTCAGACCTTTGCACTTAAACCTTAAATTGTTATATATAATAACAACTAACAAAACATTGTAACTTAACCATCAAATTATAAAGGAATGAAAAATAGATCATAATGCAAATAACTTAGCCAAAACAAAAGCTTAGCATTGACAAAATGTGCATAATGCAAAATGTAAAACAAAGAGGAATAACTATAAATGAAAACAAGAATGCACAAAACACAAAGGATTCTTTTAGTTTAACTTGAACTTGTAAAACTCATCTCGAATTTCCACTCCAAGTATACATATAGCTTCACATGTGTATGAATGAGGACATGCCCACCCATGCAATTTTTATTTTTTATTTTCCCTCAACAACTACCCACTAGTCAAGGCTTCACATACCTTGGTATATGTCTTTGCACATATCCACCCAACACTAGTTTTTATGTGGAGGCAAAAATGGGTGACAAACACAATTAGTAATAGGAATTTTATGCAACCAATGAGTTGAAACAACATGCACCCAAGAAGACCTTGAGGCTTTTCCTTTTGGGGCATGGGAAGGGGTGCGGTTTGAAATTTCTAGATCATGGTGTTCTCAATATGTTTCCCTTCATCCCTTTTTCTCAATACCTAGTTCCTTGTCTATGTTCTCAATTTGATCCTCTAATTGTTCCTTAAGTTGCTTTCCACATGATTATGGTTCCATAAGACTCTAGGCCATTCATTGTAAACTACCGAAGAACCTAAAATATATACCATATTACCTTTACCATTTTGGCATCTTTGTGATGATTTTTTTCAGTTTTAAATTTACTTTTTTTTCACTTTGATAGGTAATAATAGAAATCTGAGAATTGAGGTGGGGAAAAAAATGACAACCATTTTTTCATTACTTAAACACATTGCACCACCAAGCTTGAGGGCATGCATTCAATAGTAGTGTTAAACAAAATTTAGAAACTTTTGACATTGTGAACAATTGATTTGGGAAAAAATTGATATTTATTGAGCAAAATTAATTATTGCTAAAATGATAAAGGTATTATAATAATTGAAAAATGGTCCAATGTGAATCCAATGGGTTTTTTTTCCCCAATTTTGTGATGTAATCTAAGTGCCAATCCTTCATAACAATATAAAGCAAAAATCATTTAATCAACTATAATAATTCATGCATCTTTATCTATTTAACTACTAAAAAAAGAATAGGAATATGGTGATTTCTACAAAAAATGAATTTCAAATTTGTAGATAAAAGATCCTCAAGACCAATTTTTTTTGTTCATTATATTTTCTCATTTAGATAGTGTGGAATTTCACCCACTTGGCATGATATTGCATGTCCAATGTAGTAATTCCAAACAAGCAAGTGGGATTTCACAATGAATGTATCAAGTTTTTGTTTAATTAATAATTTGTTGTTTTCATTGGATCCATATTTAAACAAAAGGGCCCAACTTGGAAGGGAAAAGGGAGGAATGAAAAGAAAAGACCAAAATCCCCAAAAAACAACATTTAAAGGCAAAAACACACAAACAAACACCACAAAGAAACAACAAGGACCTACCAAAAGGGGGGGGGGGGGACGACCCATCTCTCAAACCTTTCATTGTTCATGTGAAGCAAATTAGATAAGAAAAGGAATGTGAGACTTGAAAGGACATGCTAGATTTAGAAGAGGCCTTTTGGCAACAATGGCTTGCTTAAAGATGGAAGCGAGTTGAATTCTTTGCGAAACCATCAACACCCTTTGCATATAAAATGTGCCCAAGATCAAGAATGCATGGTTTCCAATACCCTTAATTGACCACACCATGTTAATACAATGAAAAAAAAATCATCAGTTTGTTAATCTAAATGTCCACATAACTTTATGGCAAGAGGCATAAACATATCCATTAGATGCCAATCATAGTAAAGCCAATCATTTGTTTAAGCCATTGTCACCATGACCACTTCATGAGAAATAGTCATATGTGAAACTAAATAAGCTTGAGTGATATCAACGATGACAACATTAATTACATGGACCCCCATTTGAAGAGACCACAATGTTGACCCATCATCATGAAAATTAGAAGAAAGATGATATGAGGACATGTGTTTGTTCACATGAAACTTAACATCTTTGACAATGGAAACAAAAGCATCCTAAATAACATCATGGGATGCAGTGCATTCCCTTCCATGAGAACATAAAAAGGTGTATCCTCAATGAGACTATAGGTTGCCCATAGATGCAATGGGGTTAATCCAAAAGCCACCAAATGGGGGAAACCAACTCAATGCACAACATTGTGGAAAATATGTTTAAGGCCATACGAAATGATATGATGATTAGATGAATAAAAAACCAAACATTTGAACTTTGACTTGCACAAGATCTTAAGAAAACACAATAAGGATTAGAAATCATGTCAATGATAATGTTAGATGGAATGGTCATGCAACTTCTATAATGTTTACCTAAAGATGATTTGTTCCCCTATTTGAAAATTGTTTGAAAGGGGATTGCAAGCTTTTGTTATAAGGGGAAGAGGTTGTGTAACAACCTTGTCTAGGCTTGGAATGGAATCAAACATGTATTGTTAGCTTCCTATGGTCACCAATAAAAATGGTGGGTGATCTTCCAAGAATTTGAAAGTAATGATTAAAGCCACAAGGACCTAGCTCCCCAAATAGGTTATTAGGGCAATGACTTTAGTGGAAATGAAACCTATCTCAGTTTATAGATGGGGAAAAATTACATGCCAACAAACAAAAAAAACCTTTGAACATTCTAAAGGAACTTGTACACAAAAGCCTTTTAAAAACTTGGATGAAGGCTGAGTTAAAAGAGGTTAATTAATCTTGGAAAGCTTGAGAAAGAAGGAATAACACAAAAATTTTGGGCAAAACAACAAGAAAGAATCTAAAAACCACCTAAACATTGCCCCACATGGGCACACATCCAAGATGCTAGGTTCAATGAAGGAATAACACAAAAAAATTCAAAGCAAATATTAACATTCTATAGATGTTACCGAATCACAACACGTTGCACAATTTATGCCCTTGCCATTAACCTAGAGCAAAATGGTGACAAACACTTTTGAAAATAAAAGTTTCATGCAATCAAAGAAGGTTTAGCATGCATTCATGATGGGGTCTAGTTTTTTTTGGGGGGGAAGGGGTGGTGAGGAGTTTTTTTTGTTTATTTGTTCCCAATGTGTTCTCATCATGTTCCCATGGGCTTCCCCAAGCTCTCATGTTGTTCCCCAAGACGTTCCCAATAACACCTCAATTTTATCCCATATGATTTGCCCAAAGTTCAATTCTCATGTATATAAACTGAAAAAAGTGCGCCAAAGGGGAACACATTTGTTTCCATTTTGCAATAGGGATCCAAAGAGGTGGTTTTTATTGGGGATGGCCCAATGTTCCAAAAACAATTGGTGATGGGCCAATCAATGTAATGTGCCTCCTCAAAAAAGAAAAGAAAAAAAAGGTGTGAATGCACCACCCATGAAAAAATTAATATGAATCACAATATGTTCATTTTTGGGGTACTTTTCCTATTTTCACAAATTTTGCTAGTTCAAAGTTGCCATAAATGGAGCAAAAACATGCAAAAACCACAATGGCAATTAGTCTAACACCTTGTTACATAACTTGTTCTAGCGTGATATAATTGGGACTAGTTTAGGTGAAACATGTATAGAGTCCATTAAAGGTTTAGGGTTTACCATAAGAATTCTAAGTGTCATCCACTTGACAATTATGAAAACATTCCATAACTATCTCACTCCTTTCACAAACCCACCCACATGAATTTAAAAAAAGTAACTTAACATGCGCCTTTTTCATAATTTGATTGAATTCAATTTAGGTTGAATGAATTCAATCCAATTGAAATTTCATTAGGAACATCAAACTTGTTGAATTCAAAAGGAACATAATATTATTATGTTTAGTTCATTTCATGAAATGAAACTTGGAATGCTTGAAAATTGAAATAATCCCTCCTTCCGTCCCCCAAGGATTTTATGATGCATAAAAACTTATTGGATTTTTTATTAAAAAAAATTGTGATACTCCATGGGTACCATGAGAAAAGAACATATAATAATAATAAAAATGGGTGTTTTGAAAAATGAAATGCCCACCACCTTGCGAGGAGTGAACATTTTATGTTTTTCAAAATGCCTACCCTTCGCAAAGTATAGGCAAAATTATGCCTTGTAATGTGCCTTCCTAATATACATACTAGGAAAATCCTAATAAACTTTTTAAAATTTTATTTATTTATTTATTATTTTTTTAATATAAAGTTCTTTTGGAAGAGTTTGTTGAAGCTTCGAAACCTGTTGTAGAGTGATAAACCCTAAACCCTAAACCTAACTCCATTGCAGCAAATCTACGAGGACCTAGGGTTTCCAACGGAGCTTCGTCGTCGTTGTTTTTGCTGGAGCTGAAGCGGGGTGCAGGGTTTTGTGTGAAGGTATTTTCCTTTACGAAATTGTGGAGTCATGGCATTCTTCGGTGCTTGACAGACATTCTTGTGTTCCAGACATATAGATTTCCGTTAGAGGTCAAGGGAAGAAGGGAAGAAGCAATTGTGAGGTGCAAGGAGGAGGAGGAGGAGGAGGAGCAGCAGCACCACCACCACCACCACCACCACCACGACGATTCAATGCCGACTTTCAATGTGCAGACCAACGTGCCCCTTGACGACTGTGTTTTAGTATCTGATATTCTCAAACAGACCAGCAAAGCAGTTGCCAACATCATCGGCAAGCCTGAATCTGTACGTAACTGTTCTTATGCGGTTTTTGAGAAAAGTTTGGAATGTCATTTCTACACCAAAACCCTAAAAAAATTCTTCGCTGCAGACAGATAATGTGTGTACTACCATGTGTTTACCCTAAACCCTAAACCATGTGTGTTCAAGTTCTGTTAGTCCAGGAAGCTTTATTTGTCCTGACAGTATGAAATGTTAGGGTTTAGGGTTTAGGTTACACACATTGTTTTCTCACCTTATTTGCTCAACCGATTGCAATGCTCATCATGTCAAGGCAATGTTTGTGGAATGTAGTATGTAATGATATCACTCAGAGGAGGAGTGCCAATGTTGTTTGGGGGGAGCGAAGACCCAACAGCGTATGGGGAGCTCATCTCCATTGGTGGACTAGGGCCAGAGATAAATGAGCAATTGAGTGCAGCCCTTGCAGAGATTCTGCAGACAAAGCTGTCGGTGCCTCCAGCAAGATTTTACATCAAGTTTTATGATGTCAAGGTAACATCTCATGTTTATGACTGGGCTAATATTTTTTGGAGTGGAATTTGTGCTAGCAATTTTGCATTCAGAATGGTGATTTATGCTTGTGCATCTTGTATGGATTGTTGTTGTGGGCAGGGTCATTCATGTACTCAGGATAAATTGTGCATGCATGTACTTCACCACTAAGGCTTTTCAGGCCCTCTGAAATACTGCTGTTCTTGAGAGAAGTCAACCATCAAACTGTACTCATGACAAGTAAGTCATAGTTTAGAATCAGGTTGGCTACTTCTTTGTCCCGTTTTCTGTCCTATTTGCACATTCTTGACAATCACAGTGTGCTTCAATCATGTAGAATTTGGAGGAGGCAGTCTGTTACAAATCAATAGCTTGTTTTGTCACACATCATGATCACTGTTGGAGTGATGAATGTAAATAACATAGTACTTATGTAGCTCACTCACCTATATGTGCTGTTTTGTACAGAATCGAGTAACTTTTGAATATTTTAGGTCTAAAGACAGCAAATGCAACAATAGTCTCAATAAGGACTGCTATAGTGCCTCAGAACCTGTTGGGCTTCATATGCAATTCATGATCTATTCATAGCAGCTTATGATGAACATCATGATAATGAAGGCTAGCACCTAGGAAGCTCATTATACGAGCACTAATTTTCTTGCCATATCACTGCAAAGAACCTGATTGGTTTTTGTGTGGGATGCACAGACAACTGACTTCGGCTGGAATGGTGCAACATTCTAGTCTGGCAATTGCTCTTTGATCAGCAATGTAAACAGTTGAAGTAACTCATACATGATTATTCACCCTTCAAAGGGAGTGCCAGCTGCTACTCTAAGGTCAAGCCAATCCATGTGACTTTGCCAATATTGTGATCAATACTGCAATTGGCACAATGCTTAGGCTGTAAAGCCCACAAATGTTGTTCTCCCTAAACCGTGGATGTGATCAACCCTGTTGATAACTTGTTGATGGTAACTCTCTTGGGAGCTGACGAAGTCAAGTGGGTAGTAGTCATGGCAGCTTGCAATTGCTATTCATGATGAAGGTGATGGTCTGACACTTTGGTAGTAACTCTCACAAGGTTATGACTGTATTCATTGTCGTGTTATCATCAAAGTGTTGTGGATTTCCCTTTGGAATCTCAAAGAGATTGTAGCACAAAGTTTGAAAAGCTTGTTTCTCCAGAGTTCCTCTTTGCCTATTGACTGGATCTGTTTGGTGTTTGATTCAAGAGGAATATGGAATGCTTGCAATGGAGGTCACAATTGAAGTTGGAATGAAAATGTGATGATAGCCTTGAATGCTCTCCCAGTTCAAAAATATATCAAATGGAGAAAATCCCGTGCTACAAAAGCACAAATGATACAGAACCATGTGCGTAAGTGCTCTATTTCACTTTTGGCCATGCATCACATTCCTGATTAGTGGAACCAGCAGACCACCACTAATCTCACCAAAGAAAAACTCACAAATCATTGATGTGTGGGCTGAGGTTGTGAAGTGTAATGTAAGGTGAAAATAGACTTTTTTTGAGCTATCAACTTTTTTGGAGCCAAAAAGGGTAACTAATTATGTTATGTAAATTTTGATTTTTGACTTGATATTCTATGTAACTTCTTTTACTACTATTTTAGGGTTTGTCCTTTCTTTTTCTTCATTGCTTTCCTTAGATTTTTTTCTTTCTCCACTTTCTTCATTTTCTTCATTTTAGCAAGTAGGATCACAATGGATTGTAAAAGAGAAAAAGTATGGAAAAAACCAAACATGGCTTTTTTGGCTGATGGGCTGATGAAATTGTGCCCTTGATTTATGTTGAAAATATTTCTAAAAATGAGAAAAACTTATGTACAAACAAGTGGCAAATCATGACTTTTTTGGACCATGGGTTAACAAATTTTGTTCCCACCTTCAAAAGAAAATTATCTCAAAAAATTGAGAAATTTTTATGTAAGAAAATCCAACCAATCATGGCCCATGTGCTAATGAACTTCATGTTCACCTTCAAAAAACATGAATTAAAAAATTTAAGAAAAATTTGTGACAAATTTTTTTGTAGACATGGCTTTTTGATTTCATGCTTTAACAAATGCTGAGCCCAACTTTTCAAAAAAAATTTATGAAAAGATTGAAATTCAACTATTAAAATTTCACCAATCATGGATTTTGGAGCTAATGGTCTAACAACATTCTTGTTGCCAAGCTCACCATGCTCTTGGTACGATTGGAAAGTTCCATAGCACACCTTCCACCATGCTCTTTATACCATTGGAAAGCTCTCAATGAGTATGGGTGCATGAAGGTAACTTCGTAATGTTTGGATTTACAATGCATGAATTATTGAATTTTGAACAATTTTTTTGTCAAAGAAACTTTTTAAAAAGACAAAAACTAAATTTTTTAGGAAAATTCAGGTGAGCTTTTGATATTGTTCAAAAGTTGTCAATGAGTGAGATTTCTCATTTTGTAATTTTGAGACTTAGGGTGGGGCAAGATTTTGAGTACTAAATATCTTTTTGTCATTGGAAATTTATTTAAAATTATTATTATTATTATTATTATTTTCACAATTGAGCTCTATTGTCAAATTCCTTGTTTACACTTGAGCCAATGGCACAAGCCACACTAATATTTATTAACCTACCCTTTCCTCTCACAAACTTACTCCATCCTTCCCAACCTCCTTCACAAAAAAAAAATGGAGTGAGTAAAGGGGTCAAGCACCAAACCAGCTTAAGGTTAATCTAATGCCATGAAAATTAAGTTTACATGATTAGAGGTTCTAATTACAAAACATGGTGACCAAAGTGAAATTTAATGCATTTAGATTATAGAAGGCAAAGGATTGAAAATATAACAATTTTTTTGGTTTGGATGTCTATTAATTGACGGTAATTAATTATCGTCACATCGCAAAATAATAATAATAGAATAATTCTAGAATGAAAATGTTATTTAACGTAATAAATACCCCCATTCCTAGCTTGTAATACTAAAATGTAGGTGTGTAAAATGCAAATGCATATATATCCTCCCCAAACTTTGCTTCAACAATGTCTTGATAAAACAAAAAACACGGGTGCTTCAATTTTAAGTTTTGACACAACTTTTCACATTGGAATGTTAGTTTAACATACTAACTACATTAGAGTATGATTCACATGCAAATATTCAATAGTATCAGAATTGTTGTAGTTTGGTTGATACATTGGAACCAAGTTCTGTGATTTTCAAGCTAGCTCAACTCGACATGCTGTTGCTTTGCACAACTGTAGCTCTCATTGCTTTTGGACTTGGGTCTCAGTCGGTGATGATGATGATGGTGGATCTGTTGTCAAGAAACTGGTGGATTTGTGATATAGGCAGTGGAGCCCCTTTTCGAGGCTCCCATCGCCAGTTCCATGTGGCAATGGCTTAGTGATATCCACAATGGTAATCTATTGGGGTGGAGTTCACATGCCCCTTGGTCTGGGAGGCTTGGTCATTGTAGCCAATCTTTTCCCTCAACATGTATCAGATCCACAATTCCAGGTTTAATCCGTTTGCTCTTCAGTGAACTAATTTGTTGTGTGATCTGCTTGCTGTAAGAGCTTCAATTGAGGACTGTAGCACTATGAAATACAGGCTTTATTTGCAAGCGAAGGCAAGCATATAGTAAAATAGCTGCTTACTTAAGAACTTCTTTGTAGAGCAATTGTGTCTGGGTTCTTTAATGTGTGGTGGCTGTGGTCGAGGCAATGTCACAAGTGGTCTTACAACTGATGGAATTGGCTGGCACAGCATGGCTCATGAAATCCACACTACAGCCATTTACGCCTCAGTTTGAGCTCTTCAATGTGAGCTTCTCAAAAGCATTCCAGGATAGGGGTCGGATTCCTGCTTCAGCTCTTGGGCTCCTGGTGGTGCTGTTGATTGTGATAGCTTCAGCAAGCATCACCCAGTATCTCTCACCTCCACAGGTATGGTGGATTTATTGCCTGCAAATGTAGGATACTAAGTTGGTAGATTGATCGATGTTGAAGCTCAAGGCATCGGTCTCTCCTTGTTGCAGGTTAAGGAGGCTCCTTCAGCTCTCACAGGTCTCATCACCAGTACCCCTGTTGCATGCTTGGCTACTTATCTTGCATTCTGTGTCATAACACCTGTCATAGAAGAGTATGTGTACAGAGGCTTTCTGCTGGCTTCACTTGCCTCTCACATCAGATGGCCTTTTGCAATCATCGTCAGTTCTCTCATGTTTGCCATAAGCCATTTGGGGGCCGCAGGGTTGCCATCATTATTTATGATTGGTTGTGTTCTAGGTCTAGCAAACACATGGACAGGAAATTTGGCTACCTCGTTGGTAATTCATGGTCTCTATAATGCCATTGTGCTGACAAGATCTGTGGTATTTTGAGTGGCCACAAAAGATTTTTGGTCCAATAATTTGATTGCCATCACATATGCATCTTGCTTGTCATATCTGGGCACCTGAGTGATACCAAATCACCATTGCCACATTTGTGTCAACAGCCTCATCTTCCGGCCACATTGATTTACAGCTGGAAATCTGTGCCCATTTTCAGCTAACAGACTACACCTGTTCATTGGAGTGTGGCTTCTAGAGAAGTAAATAATCCTAACTCACAAGTGATGAGGAAAGCCATGGTGCAGACATTTCCAGTTTAAGATAAGCAAGGTGATCAAGCTCCAATGGACAAAATGATGCCCACCACATAAGTACCAGAAATCCATTAACTGTTTGTTAGTCGTGTGATTCTGCCATCAACCTCTGGACTTTGAACCTGACAACTATGACATTCTGAGTCATAGATATGAAGGTTTTGTGCTGTATGGGATGATAACAAATGGAAAAGGGTAGGAAATCCATCACTTTGTGCTCACAACATTTACCATTTACACCATCAGTACTTGCAAGCTGCTAAAATGCTTTAGGAGACCTACAACTTGTCTCTATTTCAAATTCAACTACAGATTTCCTGATACCCCTATTGAACTATCTATCTATCTATCGTGTTCCTAAATGACTTACAAGTGATGTAGAGGATTTGATGATTGAGGCATTGGTAAAATCCTATCAGCCAGCTTCCAAGTTCAGCTTCACTAGTAATGGGGGCATTTGGCTCACAATACCAGGCATGTTTGTCATCCTGCATCAAGCAGATAAAGAAAGGTCCTGTCAACAACTGGAGAAAACAGAAGCAATATAAAGAAGCAAAGTGTCCAACAAGATACCAAATGTGAGAAGAAAATGTGCAAGACTAAAGACAGTGATTTACCCATTCAAGATAGCAAAAATGTTGTCCTTGAACAGCACCAGCAATTCTGTGTTTTCTTGAAGCTGTCACCCGCACAAGGACACTACAGAATGAATGTCAATGATAGCCCATACCTCTGCCTTAGGTATTGTTTTCTCTGCACTACATTCCAAAGCCAGGTAGGCACCCAAGTTTAGCAGTTGGGTACGAACTTTTTTTTTCATTTGTTCTAGTAACTGTGATGTGTAGCTGAGTTGCAGTTGCTTATGGGCAATGTTTACCTTGCAGGCAGCAAGATTGGCTTGAATTTGACCAATAATTTGTGAATTATGTTCAAACAGATGCCCTGTTGGTACTCTGATAGCTGCATGAATTCCAGCCGTCTCACAGTTAGTTGGAACACAGAGAACTGTCCTCTCACCACTTTCACAATTTGAGCAGAACATGCACATTGGAAGAAAGATAATAGAAAAATGCTTTTTCCGGTAAAAAATACCTTAACTTTTGCCTTCCAGTGACAGATCCTTGCAAGGAATGACTGAAGAAAGAAAACTTACTAAAGAATTGGAACCCACCATCATTAGAGATTCCATCATCATTGTCTACAGGGTTTGAAGGTGAAGTGGACATGGGTGGTGGCACCCTTGCCGCTACTTCCAACAATGGCCTTGTGAGTTGTGCTTCTGCCTTTCCCTGCTACAGAAATACATACCTATGTGTTGATGATTTCTAAAAAAATTCATGTAATGTAAGTAGATTATGCATGAAAATGGAGACACAACTGTGACCAGGAAATTATTTGGGTTCAACCAGATTCCAAACCCTCATCGCTGCTCATATCATAAACCTACAGTTGCCTAAATAACCAAAAGAAATAACAATATGCAGACATTCCCTGAGATTGAACCCAATCGTCCATAATGATATAGGGCCTTGGCTACCAGATGCACAAATTGAGAAAGGATTAAACCTTTGTGACTGGTAATAAACCCCATATTTGCTTTGAGATTAAAAAAACCCAGTCAAGTAGAGCAAAAGAGATACATGATTTTCATGCATTTTATTTCAGTGTCAAGACATAGACCATGCTTTGCACAATACTTGAAAATTACAAATTGGCACAGAAATTCCTCAAAATCTGTCCAGATTGGCATGGAATTCCTTCCTCAAAATCTGTTTGCCTGCAAGGTTCCTCTGAGAATTTGGTCTTCTTCTTCTATCTTGTCTTATCTGGATGGAGACCCCATCAATAAAGATGTTTGTACACTGTAGTAGATTGCTGGCTCTAAGCCACACTTGCAGTGGCTGCAGGAGCAGTAAGGAACGCTCTTCCAGAATTGCGATTATGGAGTGGCCCATGATTTCCAAGAAGCTGTTTTCATCATCCCACCACAACAACAACCACGTCAAACATCTTGTTTAAGCTTGTGGTGGGGTTGGTTGCATCACATTCTAAATACAACAACAAAAACATGTGGGGCTTACCTATGGGTGACCAACAATGACCAGTGACAAGCAATTCAAGCAATTCAATTCCAGAAGCAAGTTATTATCATACCTTGGCGCTTACACCATCTCGTTTGATCCGATTCTCCTCCTTCCACTTGATGTAATCTGTCCTAGAGAATTTTGTGAAGCCCCTGTCACAACATTGTACATAATTTTGTTGTCAGATGTTATAAGGTTTTTCCTCAGATTGTGGGCTCCCTCCATGACTGATGATGAGCACAAGCTTTTCCCAGCAAATTTTTCAAAGGGAATCATCAGCCAGGTGCCTGAGACAAGCTTTGTGCTGACAAGACTTCAAAGACCATAGCAGCAGCTGCTGCAGACTATATCCAAATCATCACAGTGGTGCATGCATGCCTGATGATTCAAGCAATCAAAATTCAAAAACCCTAAGGGATGCAAAAACACCTAAGGAAGGATGATGGGTACTTTCAAAATGGAGTGGAGGACTGGAGAACAAGTGTGTGGGTGGGTGGGTCATCACCATTTTCTGCTGACGATGATCTTCTGACGCCCTGGGAATTTGAACTTGGCTCGTCTCAAAGCTTCCTGCGCATGTGCAGCGGCAGCATCTTTGCATCGGACAGACAACAGAACTTGGCCTATTGCAACCCGAGCACAAACACCCTGCGGCTTGCCAAACGCTCCCCTCATGCCGGTCTGCAAGCGATCAGCTCCAGCACACGACAACATTTTGTTGATCCGCAACACATGGAAAGGGTGCACTCGGACACGCAAGTGGAACGCATCCTTGCCAGCATACTTGGTCATGTACTTGTTGCAAGCAATCCGAGCTGCTTCCAGAGCTTCACTAGAAACGTTCTCTTTCTCCCAGCTGACCAAATGTATGCAGAAGGGGAACTCGTCCACCCCCTTCTTCTTCATACCCACATCGTAGATGCGAATCTTCGGGTCTGGCACTCCTCGACAGAACCTCGATTTCGGGTATGGCTTGTTCTTGATCTGCCGATAACATCTCGCCGGCCCTGTGAGAAATTCACAGTGAGACAACAAGAAGAAAGAATCCTCCTAAACACCAAGATCTGATTAAAAAAAACACAACAACACCGACCAGAATATGTCCTCCTCGTCAAGAGAAAATCAACAGAAAATTATAAGAAAATCAAGAGAGAAAATCAAAGGTGAAGAAGGTGGATGCTTCAATAAAAAAACCCATCACCACCAAACAGCAGAAGCAGCAGCAACAGCTCCAGAAGCAAAAATTCAAAAACAAAAACAAAAACATCAAGGGGAGAAGAGAAGAGAAGAGAAAGGGCAAAGAAAGGACTGCTACTTACGGCGACCCATGATGGGAAGAAAACAACACCCAGTGCAACAACACCTCTCAGTCTGGAATCTACAAACCAAACGAACCGAGCCAACAACAGAGCAGAGCTGCAAGAACAAAACACGAAAAGGATGGAGATAAAATAGTTTTTCTGTAAGAGCAAATTGTGAGAGAAAAACAACAAGGATGAGAGCAGCAGAAGAAACTATATATATAGATAGAGTAGGTAAGGGAAAGTGCAAGAGAAGGAGCTGCTGCTGCTGCTGCTGCAAATCTTTGAAGCAAACTTGTTGTGCAAACCAAGAGAGGAGGCGCATGGGAGAGAGAGAGAGAGAGAGAGAGAGAGAAGGTGGGTTCGAACCTTCTTTGGTGGTGTCCTGGAGCTGTGAAACGGGTCGGCGCATGAAGGCCGAGTAACTGCCGCGTGGAAACGAGTCGCTGGTACCGGGGCTCTTACTTTTGCCGTCCCTTAGTTTGGCCTTAACTTTTGAGTTTCTTTTATAGCAAAAGCTTTTTTAAGCATCATCATTCACCATTTTTATATTTTATTTTTATAAAATAAATAGATTATTTTTATTTTATTTTATTTTTCCTTTTCAATTCTGAGGTTTTCCAGAGTTTGGCGATTTTCCCCAAAAAAAGTTTGACAATTTTTTACACTAAAAAACGAAAATTTCCCAAAATTTCCAAATTTTTTTGTCGCCAAGTGGCGAAAATTCGCCAAAAATTAATCACTGAAGTCTGTGACCCACTGGTTTTTTTTTTTTTTTTTTTTTTTTTTTTTTTTTTTTTTTTTTTTTTTTTTTTTTTTTTTTTTTTTTTGTTTGTTTTTTTTTTTTTTTTTT
>Ga0116227_10004529_pt1 | contig 30113 bp, 17 predicted proteins | sample S1TSphgellanicum_FD_89693 | JGI IMG/M metagenome (GOLD analysis project Ga0116227, IMG submission 89693) | Host-associated microbial communities from peat moss isolated from Minnesota, USA - S1T2_Fb - Sphagnum magellanicum MG | ecosystem: Host-associated > Plants > Peat moss > Unclassified... | reverse complement strand
TTATCGATAGAACCAATGTTGGGTGGTTCTTCCTTTTTCAGAGAACCTCTGGTCCAGGTTTTGACACCTAGAAAAATTTAGTTGGTTTTCTGGGTGTAGCCCCCAGGCCTGATTTGAAAACTGGGTCAGGTTCCACCACACATTACACACTATTTGAGATTGAAAATGTTTAGGTATGAAATTTTATAACAAAATTAAAATTGGAATCTTAAAGGTACCAAGTTTGACAACAAATAAATAGGAAGAGAATATTTAATTATAAAAATTCAATCTACTCACCAATTTTTCAAAACAATTCACATTTCTGACTTAAAGTACCTTACTCTCTTTTGAAAAACGGTCATTCACAGATGCAGTTCTAGAAAAAGCCTAGTTCCACAGTCCGGTCTTATGTGTTGATTCCATGGAGGGGGAGTGGTAGAGGTTCGGATCACAATAACATTACCCTTAACCTCTGATTTTAACACAAAAATCTGAAGGACCTGCCAACACTGGTTAGAACCTTGGAAATTTTTATTGGTGTAAATTTAGAGCAATGTGTTGGAAGGTGCAAATTTTCATCCATATGAGAGTAGGCCTTTTGTTTCCCTGGTGACTGGACAGAAGCCATGAAGCCCCACCTCCGTTACCACACCTCTGTAGCATTGATAATTACACCGCATAAAGCCTAGAAATGAGGTTGCATTTGCCTGTCACCCGTGAAGCCCTGATTTCAGTAATGCCTTCCCTCAAGCAGGCTTACCCTACATGTAAAACCCTTCTGGAAATGCGCAGGTCAGTACAAAAGTGCGACAGCCTGAGCGTTCCCATTGGCTGCATGACATTCCTATTTCCAACAAAACCCTAATACTTACTGGGTAAAAGAGAGGAAAATTTAAACAGGGAAAAGGAATTGAATGGAGTCAGAACAAAAGTGCTGCAGCCTGAGCGTTCCCATTGGCTGCATGACATGTCTATTTCCAACAAAACCCTAATACTTACTGGGTTAAAGAGCGGAAAATATTAAACAGGCAAAAGGAAATGAATGCAGTCAGTGCAAAATTATTACTGCTGATTCACTTCCTTCGGCCTGTTTAATATTTTCCGTAGGTACCGCCACCTGAGTGCATTTCATTATTATTACCGAGGCCTAGGGTCACTTTAGGGTACCCTGTGAAGTAAGTGAGTTGATGATCTTCCACAATAGGACTTAGTCAAATTTGTTCAGGAGTAAAAGAGGTGAGCAGAAGAAGTTGGACTCCCATTATAAACTAGCTACTGGTTGGAGCCTATTGTCTAGATAAGGTGATTTCACACTTTTTTTCCTCAGGATGTGAGGACTTGAGCCCATTTTTTTTCCAGGAAAAACGTTTTTCATATTTTGCTCCCACTTTTTTTTTTTGCACAAGTTGCAAAAAGTCACCTCAAAAAAAAGAGTAGCTTCTTATTTGTAAGAAGAAATGTTTGCTGGTTGTTCATTTTTCAGAGAGCCTCCGATAATTTATGCTCCTTACCAGCGTTTTTTTTCTCAATTTTGTCATGTGAAGGTGGTGATCACCTGTAAGATGATTGAGCTAGATTTGGCGATTAAAAACTTGAAATAAATTTTTTGTAGCCTCCTTTTGTATTTTTGATGTCCAATCAGAACTTAGTGTAGCATTTGGAATTTTTCTTTAAAATTGAAATTTTGGCAACTTAAACAATTTAAAAAACACCCAAATTTCGCCAGTTTGAAAAAAAATTCACTATTCAACAATTTTTTGGCCCCCAAAAAAAATCACTCATCCACAACCAGGACATATGACAATGACATGTTAAGTAGTGATGACTTTTGATGAGATTTATGCAATTTAAGAGCTCTCAAAAGTGGCAATCTTCCCTCATAATCCTTTATGTCTTCTTAATGGGTTCCCCAAAGGCCTACCCATCACAAGCTTGTCTACCGAACCATACTGGGGACTTCCTTTCATGAGCGGTAACATGACTCAGATGTCGAAAGCTGAAGTTTTGTCAAGTTGGGTGGTGTGTTATTTAAAATAATTTAAATAAAATAGAAAGCCTGAAATGCAGGAAGATTTATACCCACCAATTCAGTGAATTATCTGACATTAGGCCTTTGGGCTTCTTTACAGTGTGTGCTCAATTGTATTTCCATTGCCTAGGCAACACAATTGTGGAGACATGACAGAATATGCCATTTTTTTTGCCTATAATAAGCAGGCCTGCGTCCTCCCATCCGCGTTCAGAGTTTGCTTGCCTTACTTTCATATTCTGCTCAGAGCTTTCCCTCTCCTCCTACTCCGTTCTGTTCACGTCAAGGACTGTCACTAGTTTTCAAGCTTGCTTACAGACGGTCTAGAAGGGTTCAGAGTTAGCCTAGTGGTGAAGATGTCGACGAGCCCTGAAATTGTTCCTTCTTCTGAAACGATGAGCCAGACGGCCCAGGAGGGTTTGGGAGTTGGCAGCCAAGTGATCGCGAAGTCGGAGATGCCTGGAATTGGACATTCTGGTGAGACCAGACAGCTGGGCCAAGAAGGTTTGAGGCTTGGCCAAGATGTGACGATGTCGACGACGCCTGAAGTTGGACAATGTCATGTAGAAACTGGCCAACCGGTTTGTTTCTACCCCTTTTCCCGGGTTCACTTCATTTCGTTTCCTCGGAGAGCTTTTAAGTTGTAGGTCTGGGTTCTACGTTTATTGGAATTATGTATTGTGTCACACAATAGTACTAACAGAAGTTAGTGTCGGAAGAGTGGCTTTTATGCATGTATCCTGTTTTGGGGTGTTCTCTCTTGTTCTACAATGTCGCAGAGGCAAGCAATGCTCCTTGGTTTGTATAGTATTGGAGTTGTCGTGATTTTGAGCAACTTGAGTTAGTCGTCCTAAAACGTCTCAGGCTTTAATAGTATATCCAGAGATGTTTTGGTGGCTCGAGCTATATCTCAGAAATGTGGAGGCCAACCTTCTGGCATATGCTTTTTGCCCGATTTCCCTTCTCGTATGTTCATCTGCTGGTTTTACAAACCGTATGCTATGTTCCCATGCAGGTCGTGAGTGGATCAACATCTGAAATGAGGTGCTCATTTTTATATCAATGCTTATTCCATTTTGCGAAGCCCTTCGATGTCTTTATGTATCCATATTTTAAAAGGAAAACTTAGCTCATATTTTTCTATGATGTCATATGCTACTTCACGAACTGTAGGCGAGGATTTCAGTTGAGCTAGTTAAAGGTCTGCCTTGCCAGTAGTTGGAAGCATGATCGCACTGATCCTACAAAAAGTCATTTAGTTTTCATGGTGGGCTCTCATGTACTGACGCTTCTGTCGGATGAATCTGTTGCTGAAGTTTGGGTGCAGCATCTGACTGCAATCTGAAGTCCGAGCAAATGGGCGGGGTGCAATCAAAAGGACAATCAAGTGATGCGGCAACTCAGAATCCAAACGGGTACACATCTTCTTAGCAGTCAATGAATGTATGTCATGTATATACAACGATGAAATTCAATCTATTTTGCATTCTTACAGTTATGCCATTTTACAAACCTTGCATCATTGAAAGTAGAATTCTTTCCTTCACAACCTACAAGTTTATCAAAATGACTTGATTTCAAATTGCACATTTGCACCCATTTAGTGCTAACTTTAGGGAACCTACATCTCTATACTGTTGTGAAGACTGCAGCATTCTCTTTCTCCTAATGGTGCACGGCATCCAATGCGTTTTTTCCTTTGGTTTGAAGTGTAATTGTTGTATTACAGGTTGGATGAGTTGCTTACTGCGGGCAGAAAACTGCAGTCAGTCTCGGAGAAGAAGAGTGTGGAAGTCAAGCTATTTGAAGCCTCTAAGGATTCTAAGTGGTTTGATGCAATAGAGAAAAAGAATTGCAAGTTGCTTTTGCAGCTCTTTAGACATGATCGTAACCTATGGGTACAGACAGGTCTGAAGGGTCGAAGTGTACTGCATGTAGCAGTCATGCAGGGATGTTCAGAATTGGTGGCTGAACTTTACAATTATAAGGGCGATTTGGTTCCTGGCGGGATAAACTCGCCAGTCCTGAATCCATTTAAGTTTCTGTGGGAAAATGCGAGGGATGGGAGATTGAAAAATGCTTCTGCTCAAGATATATGGCTTGTTATGGAGGGACCGTCGGACAAAGCTGGAGATCAACAGGGGGAGCCGTTGGCTGGAAGGTCTGGGTATGATTATGTATATTCACATGTTATGTGCAGGATGCCTGATGACAGTGAAGACCGTGAAATGTTGAGCTTACGTGAAGCAATAAGCTCCATCGCCAGTGCAGAGGAGTTCGTGATGGACGAGAATGATGTGGATTTTAACTTTGAGAATGGTGAGCGCATGGAATTGTACCTTCATATGGCTTGTAGTAAGTTAAGAAATGTTCTCGCTGCCGAAGCTTTCGCTCCTAGAAGTTTTGGAGGGTCTGTCGGTGAAGGTGCACAGATATTCCATTTCATTATGGCAGTATGCAAACATTTGCCTCCAAATCTTCTACTGAAATTGTTCGACCAAAAAGATGCACAAGGTAGAACAATCTTACAAGTTTTGATCACAAAAACAGCTGATTTTAAATCGGCCGTTTGCATGTTGGAGGAAATGTTAGAATTCTTGCCGGAAGTATGCGTAAACATTTTAGACAAAGCTGGAAGGACAATATTACATTGGGCTGTGGGCCACCACATTACTTGGGCAGTTCAACTTCTATTGAAGAGTGGAAAAGCAAAATTGGACATCTCTTTCAGAACTTTTCATATTCAAAACATATCTGCGTTCCACTTAATGCTACTCTATGACGTTAATCTACCTTCTGATTCGTCCTCTTTCCCCCACAAGCCCTATTGGCCTTCCTTGAAAGACGAGCTACGAACACATTGTTGCATTCAGCCAGTTAGCCGCATATATGGCTACTCATCAGATGTGGATTGCAGTCCTCTGATAAGTGCAATAGTAATGGGTCGAAATAAATTCGTGAAAGATATTATTGAAACACAGGTAATAAACCCCTACCTTTGTTCATCCCTAACTCTCACGCTGATTTGTTCGACTGTGTAATTTTAAAGCTTGAACGAGTGAAAAAAAAAACATTACAATAGAAATGGTATAAATCGCTTTGGTCCATTAATACATGGTCTGTCAGATTATGTGCATAGACTTACCAATATGAATTAGTTTTTGACCGATCGTTAACTGAAATAACATAATATGATTATTAAATAAAACTTGTTTTTTTTTTTTAAAAAATTCTTTTACGTGTTGCAGAAAACGAAATCTAAGATAGAGTGGACAGTTAAATCTTTTAACAACAACTTTACTGAAATGTGGAGGAAAAAAATTGCAGGATACGTGCCATCTCCACTTACAATAAACAAGTCCAAGCAACTTATTTTATAATAATAAGTATTATAACTTCACATACTGTTCGATTGGAGAGAAACTTAAAACACTTAGTCGCAGAAAATTATAATATGTATTTGTCACATGCAAAGAAATGGACATATTTACATCTATAAAGACAATAGATACAAAATATTCCTTACAGAGTTTTCAAGAAGAAATACAGAAGACTTGCTAATTGAATAAGCATGTGAATCATGACAAATTACATAATGTTTATGTTACAGTAAATTACTTTTTACACATTTATTTGCATTGCAGGTGGTCTATGAAGTGGACATGGCTAACAAAAATCAACTTCTATCATGGGCTGCTTATTCAGCAAATTTTGAAATTTTACAAATTTTCTTGCGAAAGGATGATGATGTTGATCAGCTACAAGTTGCTGCTTTGTTTGGGGCTCCACCCCTACATCATGCGGTAGAGGGAAGAGCCATAGTGAACACTTGGACAGACTCTCGAAATTTTGATGATTATCTTCATTGCAATGATTTCATAAGTATACGACTGTTGGAGAAAAAATTGCGAGAAAAAAACCTTGATGAAGATAATGCAATTACCAAAATAAACAAAAATGAATACAGTGCAAGAGAAGCATGTGCCAAATTATTGTTGCATGCTGGTGCTGACATATTGACGACAGACGAGTGTGGGCGCATGGCAGATCCTGGAGCAATGGCACCTAATGAAGCACAAATATGGTGGTATAAATTAGTTGCAACAGAAATTATCAACATCAAAAACGACCTAAATGTCGCAGGAAATGGAACTGCCATAGTAGCCAGTCTTGTTGCAACTGCATCTTTTGTGGGTCCATTACAACCACCCCTTAATTATGTAGCGATACCATCTGAAACAGCAATAGTGGATGTTGGAGTACAAGTAACAGAAACACTGATCAAAATATTTATAATCAGTAATAGTTTATCATTTTATTTTGCCATCGCATCTATCATGTTCGCCATTATGCCATCTCTTCAATTTAAAAAAGAGGCTCTTATGTCTCGGCCATGTGATAACTTAAGACGAAGTCGAATGAACATATCCATGGCCGTAGGGTTGCTTGTAGTGTCCATATCCAGTGTGCTTATTTCTTTTGTAGCTTCTTCACTTGTAGTGATACCTTTGCAACATCGAAGGCTAGTAATTTATAGTATGGTAATAGGTGGATTATACTGCTATATAGGACTAACTTCCTTATATTTATATTTTGTGAAATTGTTTCTTCTTATGTTTACTAAAAAATAATACCAAAAGAGTGGTGAATTTTGAACATATCAAGATTTATTAACAAATAAGTTTTTAGTTGTAATTGATCTAAAGCACTTGGTGTAAACACATGAGTGGTAAATTGCAACATTCATATTATGGTGAGAAAATTGAAGTCAACATATGTATGGTGGGTACTACTAGATAATAAAATAGGAAAAGTATGCAAGGACCTTTAACAATGGATGGTATGAAATGGATTGTGAGCTTTGATTTTGGGATTGACTAGATTGTTAATGATCAATCCATCACTTATGTAGACAGTAAATATACAATCACCTCATTTATATTCTTGAACATATTGATGTCTTTTTGTTTTGAGAGTGGCAATTTGAGTCTATCCTCCTAACAAAAAAGGATTTAACCTTGTCAAGTTTATGATTTGTGTTATGTTTAGTAATGTATTGTGCTTAAAAATTTGTATCTGAGATTAATTTAGTAACTACTATTTGGTTTTTAAAATTTGTATTGTCCTTTTGAACCCAACATATAATACCTGCAAACTTTTATTTTCAATTTTTTTTTAATTTATGGGATTTCTCTGTGCCCAAGCATATATAGAAGTTGTTTTTGGAACAATATTTGAACAACACTATGCACATGAGTCATATAGGACCCAACATGGCTTGCAAAATTATCAAAGCAGATGAAAAAGTTGGGACCTTTCTTGCATATCTATAGTATAGAAAAGAATATATGGCAAGTAATTGACATTTCCTCCTTTAGTTTAAGCTCTTTTAATTGTCCCTTCGTGTTTCTTTAACGTTACAAGAATAGGTTCATTACCCATCAAATGTGTACTTGACATATCTTTCTTTTACATCATTATTCTTTGGTCCAAGTAGAAAAGTTTAATGTGTTTTCAAGATGTTATTGCAGCTTTGTCATTATGAGGAGTGAAATTAAATATAAAATTGTGGACCTTTTGGAAGATTTCAAATGATGGTACCAAGCAAGTTGCCCAAGTGTGCAATGGTTATGAATAGAGTTTGACTAAATTCACCATTTTGTCTAGTTCACATATTCCATACACGTGTTTTTCAACCATTGCCAATTGTCATGGAATCTTCTTGTCTAATGGTCTTTTTTAGCTATTTGTACGAAAGCTTACCCTCGTGAATCCATTGTGAAAAAGACTAAACAAAAATATATTAATGTGTTCATTTACCAACGTCGGATTGTTTTTTTTTAAACTAATCCTTTGGTCATGTGTTTTGGGTATTTGAATGAAGGTACCTTTGAGCTTCCAAGGTAAAACATTGGAACATGGAAATTTGCAACTATGGAAGAAGATTCTAATATTCCAAGAGAGAAGTATAATGGTGTGTCCAACAAACATGGGGAATATACAATGTTCTAATGTTGGACAATTTTATTTTTCTTTTATTAATATGTTGTAGCAATTGGCTCTGTCCGTAGCCAAATTATGGGATGTAATGGTCTCATTTACACAGACATATATGCGGGTATGAAAGGTCTTATCTTATTTGGAGATTTTTAATACGTCCCCATAGCTTGTGCATTGACATTTGATGATTTTCATGGTTAGGCTAGTGGCTATCTATGGGCATGCTACTTGTTATGCTTGATGGACATCTTTGAATATAGAGACCTGAAGTTCCTGGGAAGAAATTGATGCAGCCCTTTATATATCTTGTGATAACAAACCTTGATTCTTTCAATGTTCTTTTCCTAAAAGTTTATATGATGTTAAAACAAGACCCAGTTTACAATCGAACTTACCTAGAATTTTCTTTGAAATTTAAGAATTAGATCCAAAACCGAACTAGAGGTTTTCTCAAAATGTTTTAAAAATCCTTGAACTGGAACTGAAATTTTTTTCCAATTTAAAAAAATGTTGGAACTATGACTGAAGGTTGTCTTAAAAAGTGAAAACTGGTCAACATTAATTCACACATTGTATAGGACAATGTACATTGGTGTAGGAGAAACCCCCATATTTGGGGCATTCTGAAATGAAGGTCTACTTCATTGCCTTACTATGGTGGGTAGTTTTTCATTTTTTTGAAGGACCTCTAGTTCTAGCTTTTGAAAAAATACTCAAGTTCATTCTGTTTGGGATTCAAATTTGAATGGAACTAGGAACCCAACTCTAGATTTAGTTCAACAAATATGGATTCCATTTGTGAAAATCAAAGCCAGTTTCAGTCAACTTCTATGCAACCCATACCAAAAAAATTAGTTTTTTACCAGTTGTTAACAATGGTTCAAGCCAATTATTTAGGGGAAAAAATGTAATCCAAATACAATTATGGTTCTTAAAAATTAAAAAACTTGGTTTTGAACCCAATTACAATTATGGAATTTGGACTAGTTTGTTGGAACCAAAATTAGAACTTCTAGTTCCAAACCATCAAATGTGGGTGACCGACCAACATTGGCTCTTACCTAGCATAAAAATCTGCATGAGGCTTCATGATGAAAAAATCCCAAAATTTTCTTAATTTTATCTGGAAGTCACTAGAGGAGAGTTTTCTCTCCTTAAGCACTGCTAGTAACCTACTGTTATTGAAATTCTATGATGAAATTTGAAACAAAGAATGAGCCAACATGTATCATCCCATTATGTATTACGTAATTGACAAGATGGAGTCAGTTACCAAGAGTAACTAGTTTTCAAGAGATAAAATAAGACCCCTAATGGGACAAAGTAACAATCAGGATTGGATCCTATGTGAGGAGGTCGCTTTTTTTACATGTGCAAAAGAGGATAGGATTGTAATTCGGTGGTGGGCAACCACTGATGTGTTGACACATCCATTTATTTCACTTGAAAAAAGGTTACCCCTAGGATAAAGCCTGACCTCTTCGGCTTTCCTTGAATATGGGGCCCCATGAAAAGGAGTTGTGTGTGGGCCTGAATCTATCTGTTAAAACTTGGGACCAAGGGTTATACAAGGTGTAATTATTGCCCCCAAATTAAAAATTTTAATTTTTTTCTTGTGGTATTAGCCAAGTATTTGGAGGCTACCCATTGGGTTTATGGAAAAAAAACAATGTGGAGCATTTTCAACAATGGAATGTTTGCGTTTGTGAACATTTGGTTGTCTGAAATGCCCTACTGGCTTTTATGTTGTGTAAGTCTACTTTCAAATATATTAGAAAAAAGTTTCAGAGGTCTTTATATTGATGGTTTGTGGTCAGGAAATACTTCTTCATTGTATTCTTGTCCCATAGTTACCACTTTGGTTTATATTCACCATCTGCATGTATGTACCATGTACCTACCTTTGTAGCAAGTAAATGCCCTACAGATTGATCTATGCTACTTACCCACTTACATAGGTAGTTATTAATGTTGGGTGGTTTTCACCTGTCAGCTAAAACCGGCACTAGTTTTTAGTCTGGCCAGTGTGAATCAAAGATGAGAGTCACCATGACAACCGGATTGAAGGTTCTCATTAGAGGTGAACATCACCTAGGTTCTCACCTAGCACAAAATCTGATTAGTTTTCACATTTTGGAAAGGGTCCGGTTCTCATGGTGAAAAATAAAAATAAATATTACAAATTTCTGGAAAGTCATGCCCTGTTGGGTTTGAATTGCAGCTTGCATTTGATGCTTCATCCCCTCTTGGCTATTGTCTGCAAAGTCATGAAATTTTATTAAATAAGGGTATGAAATACTAAAACTCAGCAGTAAATGCACTAGGCTCAAGAACATTTATAGTTGCAGTACACATACCAACAAAAGTGATTGGTTAAAAGCGTTCAGGTGAAGAAAGAACAGAACAAACTCAGTTTAGCACCAAGTTTGCTACTAAACTGAGTTTCATGCCCCAAAAAAAATGTTGATTGTAAGAAAAGAAACACAAAAAACCAAAAAAAAATGTAAGAAAAATATAAGACCAAAAATCATGATTTTGTGAAAATCAACTTATGAGAATCATCCTTGAAAACCAACAGTTCAAAATTCTGTGAAAATCACTAATTTTGAAAAGCAGGGTGATTTTTCAGAATGGGAATTTTTGAAAAAATAATCCAAGTGATTCTTAAAGTATGTCCCAAAATTTGGAACCGATGGTTCTCACAAAAAAGTGAGAACCGCCCAACACTTATAATTATGAAGATGATGGTCTTGAGGAGACCCCATGTATTGAGTGCTTCTACTTGTTGGACCCATGTGCACTGAGAAAATTGTAAAGGATGCACAAGGATGACTCCAATCCAACCTTTTCTTTAAGGATTTTGTAATTTTGAGTAGCCAGCTCTTAGACATATAATTGGAGTGCATATCTAGCAATATTGCAAATGTTGTATTGTGAAACTTTTGGCTACAAAAAATTTCAATAAATAGAAATATGGCTTATGTGTAGTAAAAAAAAATTCATTACAAGTTGGCAAGATATCGAAATTTGCACCAACGGAAATTGGTGAAATGTACATCACATAATATAAATTATGGTGAGAGACCCTATATACTACATAGCTCTATGGGAATGCACATTGCACTATCATCTATGTAATATAGAACTATTTGTGTGTAGAACTCTCTCAAATTTGAATAAAGTCATTTTTCATTGTTGGGTGATTGTTCACGACAAGAGTTAGAATTAGAACTTAAGACACACTATGCACATTGCAATCAAACATTAATTACAATGGACATTCAACATTAGATGATTAGACACAAAAGCTCAAACACAATGGAGTTTGGCCTTACAATGTACATATGACACACAAGTTCAAACTCAAAATTGGATAGTATATGATAGAACATAATATTGGACAGTGGACATATATTACACATTCACTTCAAATATGGGGCATTCAAAACAAATAGATAAAGACTTTCATACTTGATTCTTAAACTTCAATTAGACATCAAGACTCAAATTAAAATTCAGAATTTCAAACCAAGATGTAAACAAACTTAGAAATATGATGCTTCAACTAAACTTAAGCATATAACATCTAGACCCTCAAATAAGCATAAATAGATTTAGACACAAACTTATAAACAAACTCATGAAGACTCAAGTCTCAAATAGACATACATTTTTTAACCTAAAAATAATAAAAAGACACAAAATTAGACATTTTCATTGCTCAAACAAACATAGACTCAAATTTTAAAAACAAAATCGCGAACTGTTTAATTAAAAAAAATAAAAATTACACAAGATCAAACATACTCACTATTCAAAAATAGATTCAAAATCATACCTATTACAAACGTAAATAAACAATGCACATAATTAAATAAACACATACAAAAAGTCGTAGAATCGGACAGACTTAATAAAACACAATCAAACAAACCTTCAATGGTGCATCTTCAACTTTAACCCTAAACATAATGTTCTAATTTCCTTAGCAAAAACCCCGTCAACTCTAACTAGAATTTGTTATCATTGAAAGTTGAGAAGGCCTTAAATTATTTCCATAACTTAATCCAAACTTCGCCTAGGTTTTTACTCTTTTCAATCATCAAAACATGCGTCATATGGGAAGGTCTTCAAAGTGAAAAAAGGTTGGGAATACATCCCCACAATTGTGTGCATGTGTTCATTGAGGCGATTCTTTAATTTTGACTTCATGAAAGATAATGTGGAAAATGTGCGTTTATTTTCCACCAACCCTAGCACTTGCACTGATACTATCTTTGCCAACTTGAAACATTCCAAAAATGAATGCCTTAAGATGCAGAAAGCCTCTAATGTTTTCCAAAGTATTGGACTTCATGGTAATCTTGAAGATGTTAGCTTGCATCTCAAGACCACTTATGGATCAAACGGATGGACAAATCCTAGCCACTTCTAAGGATGTACTTGAGTTTGAAAGTTGGACAAGTTCCAAATGCCACTCAATGTAATAGTGTGATTTGATTAACTTGAAATGACAACTGAAAATATCCTCCACATCAGTTTGAAACCAATACTGGGGATAGCAAATTCCTATAACATCCATGATATGAAATGTTGGAAACCTTGAACCTAATTTTAAAATTACTAATTCTACTGTAGTTGTAAATAAAACCACTCAAAGGATAAATGATTACAAGATAACAAACTACAGCTAAGCATTTAGATTTTAGTGATAGAACCTTGAAAATAATAGAAAAAATGTAATAAATTAGACATAGACTCAAAAATACCCCTATTTTCTACTACTTAGAAAGTTCAGATAGACTTCTAAATTCATAAATAAACCAAACATATTCAAACTCAGATAGACAAATACAAACTTAAACTTAGACCAAAACAAATTCAACTTGAAACAAAAATAGATTCAATTTCGAGATGAAGATATATTCAAAAAGACAAAAACAAATTCAAACTTCAAAAATAGATTCAAAAACAAATTCAAACTTAAAAGAAACAAAGACAAACTCAAACAAAGACTTATAAACTACTTTTTTTTAATAAAGTCTAAATTCAAGTAGATTTAAATTTAGAGCCTTCGATTAATTCATACTGATTCAAACAAAAACTCAAATTAACTCAAATTGACTCAATTAAATTAGATAAAAACTCAAACTAATTCAAACATGCAACAATTCAAACCCTAACCCTAAACCATGACTAAAACAAAGACTTTAATTCAAACATACTTAAGTTACAAAAACTTAAAGGGACTTACGTAGATTGATAAATTAAAAAAAACTTAAATAAACATAGAACCATAGACCAAAATAAATTTAAATAAAGAAGGATTGAAATAAACAAAAACAAAAAGAAAATTCAAATGTATTCAGAATGTACTCATTACTCAAATAGACACAAACTCAAAAATGGGTTGAAACAAGAAACCTAAACAAGATGCCTTTGTAGAATGCACAAGACCATGGAAGATCTCTTGAGACACCTACATCTTTTGCCCATGGGCATCTAAATTTGTAGCTCAAAAAGTAAAACCCGCAAAATCAAATCATAAGTATTCAACACCCGAGATGTTGAGGTCCAAGGAACTTGCTTTCAACTTCAGATGCATTGTGTTGTGAATGTAATCAATCAAATCATGGAACCCCTTGAAAACATTAGATGTATAATTCATGGTATGATTTGAATAATGAATATACAATTGTCCTTGGCAAATCTTGATTGTTGCAACATAATCACAAACAAAAACATCCTTTTTATGTGTAATTTGATCGATGCATGCCCAACCTCCAACATGGGCATCAAACAAAAAAAGGAAATGAGTAAATTCACAACACAAAAAAGCTCAAAATTCACTCGAATAACCATCAGAAATGGACCATCTTTAACCATCTTTGTAAGTAATGACATGTACATCAAGAGAACCCATTTTGTCGGATGGAACATGTTAATTCAATGTGTTCTTACATTTCACAAGATTTTGTTCACCTTCGCTTTCACCAAATCTACAAGCTTCAAGAACTCAAGGTGCCTTTTCAGGCTATGAGAAAAATATGAATATAGTGACTGAACAAAAATTCTATGAACTTCACAATAGGAATATGAAATAGAACTTACACCATTAAATTATTGTGATGTGCCATGCAATGAATGTTTTCCATGTGGGGAACATATTTATCTTTTAGTTGGCATGTAACACCATTTTTCACCCTTTAGAACACATTTACACCGTTAATGCCAAATGACAATAATTTTGCAACAACATCTATATCATAAACACTTACATGTTTTCTTAAAACATTTATAATCACTTTAGTGAGATTATCAAAGCCTCCTGCTTTAGTGACTAGCTCTAGAGAAATCAGTGTATAAGTAAATGACACCAATTTTGAACAACGTAACAATGAATTGAAATCCATGATTGGTTATTAATTGTGGTGATTTCATCACAAGAAAGAACAAGATACCTTGAACTTGCAACAATCTCTTGAATTTTGTTAAAGACCTACTTGTGTAAGCATTCAACCATTATCCAACCAAAAAATTCACTCAAATGATGTTTAAAGTTTATGGGAACATTGAAAAAGGAAAATAATGGTTTCATGGCCTTGAACTCTAACATAAGACAACCTTGCTATATAGATGCAAAATGGTGACAAATTGTTGCCTTTTTCTTCCTCTTTCCCCCTTCAAACCTCGCTAAATCACTTGTTCAACAATGGAAATACGACTTTGTTGAAAATAAAGTAGTTCATTTTTGGCATGGGTGCTTTTGTTGTCCACATAAAACTCCTTTATGTTCTTACCCAAATGTGGCATATCTTGAACTGCTTTTGTCTTTCTTGCATGCTTTTCAAATGTGTGTGATTTTGGACCCAAAATAACCTCCTTTCCCTTCATAACCAAACACAAAATGTACTTCACACAATCGATCTCTCCAAAATCACTCTTGAGCATTTTTGCCCATGGAAACTATGTAGCCTAGATGTTTTTGAACTTGCAAGAGACATCATAGTTTTTCTTAAATTTCTTCAACAATGGTTTGTTTCTTCATTTGCCAAAACCTAGATTTCAAACAAGTTGGGTGTAACAAGGTGAACAAAGGTCAGTAAACCAACTAGGCGCACCAATTACATGACTTTGATGCAACCTTGTTGCTACTCAAACTTGCCTCAAAAGAAAGCACTACTAAAAACTTAAGTGGGATCACCAAAGTATAGAAGATATTGTTGCATATGTCAAAATCCATTTCAAGTGTACCAAAAGGAGATCACAACATCATGATACTAATTGTTCTAGATTTATAATGGTCTAAATTATCATATCCTTAAAATACGACACGTTTTTGTTCATTACTATGTATGTGAATAAAGAATTAAAGAGTTCACAAAGGAGTATACTAATTTTCGTCTTGAATGATACCCCTTAAATTCTTTTTCCCAAAGCTAGATTGATATTCTTTTCAAGAACTATGGGTAATGTTCAAACACATTTGGGCACGATATGAAAACAATATGTCTTTGTGTGTCCATTGTATGCTTCAAAACATGCATAAACACAGGCTGAAATGTGTTTAGCTAGGTAGCACCAATTTTTGGGCTTCACCATATGCTTCTTCATTGAACAATTGGGCAAACATGGGAAAAAAAACATGTAACAATACTTTTATATTACCTACATTTAAGACCGTCTATTGATTTAAATGTCAAGGGTGGGGCATGCCCTTATCAAACTAAATTAAGATCCATCATGTAACACTTCTTCAAAACAAAAAATCCATATCTCATTCATTTCACAAGCGTGCATTGTAGACACTAAGCTTATCATGCACTTCTGTAAGCCTCTTTTCATGAAATTTCATGCCAAATTTTCAACCCAGTTTTTTATTTACCATCATGATCTTTACAAAACCTTGGTTGTAGTACTTTTCACATTCAAAAAATTTGGTCATGTTTTCATTGAGATCAAACTATCAACAAACAATAATTCCACGCAAGTGTCATGACCTTTAGAGGTTTATTTTTCAATTTTTGAATTAGTGCAATTGAGGAGTTTAAACTTTGCATATTTCAATTTCCATTGAACTATTTGGTAAAAGTTAAAATATCTATGCTTTATGATTGAATCTCACTTCAAATTAATTTGGTGTCCCACAACTTTCAGCTTAACTTTTGGGTAAGCCTATTTGGGTACCCCTAAACCAATCTAAATTGTCAAACATTGACTTGAATTAACTTCTATCATAGAAACCCCCATTTTTCAAGTCATTACAAAATGGGCTAAAGAAAGCCAAATCTAAAAATTGGCCTAATATGCAACTCCATGAAACTTATCTACTTCAATGAAAAACAATTTGAGGAAAAATTGTAAGAATGACAACACTTAAAAACAAGAATAAATATGATTATGTATTAAATTCCCCCTTTTTTAGAGGAACAAATCGCATTTTATGAAGGGATGTTTTTGGGGAAACTATTGTCACATTTATGCCTACTAGCTACAATATTAAGAGTTATTTAACAAGGCTTATGTTTGAGATGAAATAAGTATAAATTGAATAGGGATGAATTTTAATTAAAACTAGAAGGAATTCAAACACAATTTATTAAGAATATCATTAAATTGATATGGAAAGTTGACCACTAAGGGGTTTGCATACAAGGGATCTATTTGAAAATGCAATGTCTCTCTTGGGATTAAGTATGGTGAATGAGGCCAAACACACGTTTCAAACATGGTGTGGGTCAATGAGAATGTAACACACACCCAAATAAAGTGGAAATCTTTGAAAGTAAAAAAGGTACAATCCCTAATCTCTTCACATGAATACCCACAAATGAAGATTTTAAAGTTGGAATTCAAACTAGGAATAAAAGTCTTGCCCATTCAAAGTTGGATTTGGAAAACACAATTGAAAAGCTTGACATGATGTTGAAAAGCTTTCAACAAAAACTTAAAGATGGCATATTTTATATTTTGAATTTTATCAAATATTTTTTAATATTGAAACTTTAAAGCATTTAATGGAATTGTCCATGTTCTGCTAATCCATTGACATAATTGTAAATCGTGAAACAATTTAAACTATCTTTGAATAATTCTATGATTCTATATTGGGCAACAAATACTAATAAAGGAAGAAATTCAAGCTTGTATTAACAATTAGTGGGTAAAGCTAAGGGTATCACCTTCAAAGTTTTCATTGCATAATACACCTCATGGACAAGACTTAGATGTTCTAATTATTGAATACTTTTGCACCTTGGTAGCTTTGACATGAGTATGTGGAATAAATAATTAGTTATTTTAGCATATAGGGTAGATGCAAGCTATGGTGGTTCATTTTTGTGACGAAATGGTGTTTTTTCCCTATGTACCTTTTATTCAAATGCATATGATGATTAGATATATCTTTAAATCCACTAATTGGGACTTGGATCTAAACTAATAGCTTATGAAAATAACTGTGTGGTTACTTATTGATAAAAAATTCATTTATTATTAGTAATGAACTTTTGAAATCAAAAAATATGGATTAGCCATTTAACTGGAACATCACAAAATAATTTTTTTTATTGATTCACATTCCAAATTTGTGATTGAAACTCAATATATAATGTAGTATAAGATGATAAACTTATATGAAGAATCTTTTTTTTGAAGACCTTAGTCATTTAATAATTAGGAACTTTTGAATTATTAAAATTTGGCCATATTTTCATAAGTCCATATGAGTTGCAATTTTTGTTTTTTTTTCAACAACTTTGTCCTAGAAACATATGTTTTTGAAAGTTTTAGATGGGGCATTATTTTTATGGATTTTATGGGTTTTCCTTTTAGGATTTCCAATTTTAAAAATGACATCATCTACATTAAATACAAGTTTTCACATAGATTTGGGAAGGTCTGTAAATGATTGAACATGTATTATTTAAATATTAAATTATAATATTTTAAAAATAACAACCATGTCCATTTGAATCATTTAAAAAAATCTTGTATGGACTTGTAAGGAATGTAATTTTTGTTGATATTCAACAATTGTAGCTTGCATCTACTTTATAAAATATTCTTGAACGTCCAATAATTTTCTTCACTAAGACTCATTATTTGGAAACATACATTTTTTGGGAAAAAAATTCTAGAAATAATAATTAGCGTTGTAGCTAGCAAGGTAGTAGGTTAAATTTTCTCCTTGCGTTGAGTTTCGTACAACACATAAACCTTGGTATAAACATAGATTCTGGGGGAACATGCCAAAATCCTTGGGCACGTGTGGTTATTTCATGGGTTTCCTTTGTGGAGTGTCTAAAGGAAACCATAAGGGACCATAGTTGCATGTGTGTCCAAGTCCATCTTGTGTGTTGATTTTTATTTAGGTAATACCTAGCCTATTTAGGCATTAATTACTTACTTTTGAAACGGGTAAAAATTCTAGCAAAAATCTGCTTAGATAATGCCCAAAAACTTGAAAGAAACTCTCAAGGACACTACCTTCATTATGTAGTATAATGCCGAATTTGAAAATATTATTACCTTTCCTGCCAAATCTAAGTGACCAACAAAAAAATTAATTATTCACCTTGCTACCCAATCACGCTAGATACAACTATGGTAGTATTTTGTACCGCCAAAAACAGTACCTAGTAGATTCCTTGAACCTTCCACTCTTAAAGAATGAGGGTAATACTTCCATGATGGACATATGTGGATGTAAAGTGCCTTCCAATTATACTCCAAACGTTCACTACTTTGGGACCTTTCGTTTAATGACAATTTTCTAGCCAGGAAATAGTACATGCCATAAGGAGACATCACCATGCACATCATTTTTTAAGGGGCCATGATCTTGTTAGAGGGCAGGAAGGGATTGGAATTTGGAAACCTTTGTCTCACTCACATGATCTATGATTAAATTATTATACTGTAGTAGGTAAGTAGGTCACAAGTAATTGATTTTCTTTTTTAAAATCAAAACTTTTGAAAAATTATGAAATGGAAATAAGGTGAATTTAAACAACACAAGTACACATTAATAATTTCTTAGTATATGTGTTGAAATATATGTAGAAATACATTAAATATTCAAAACTACAATGCCAAACCTGCCTAATTACTACGGTAGTCATTGACCTGTCAAAAGTATAGTCGAGCCATCAATTTTTGGAATAAGGGAATGGGTGTACCTCCACACATAAGAAGCCCGTATGACTAATTCAACAAGAAACATATGTGTGATAGTCCCATGTGGGATTCATATTATAGATTACCCTCATGACCAAGGCGCCTTTGGGAACATTGTTAGGCATTATTGTCTTTGGTGTTTCAAGTCTATGATCAATATGAGTTGTTGAATACCATATTTCTATAGAAAGTAATTTAGCAAGTCTCTACGAAACAAAAACAAACCAAGGTTTGGAAGAGAAAAACCCAATAATACAAAATTCACCTTTTTTTGTGGAGAAAAAGTATTTCACATATTCATAGAAAATTTCAAATTTCTCATTCCATGTGCTTCAAGGTAGCCGTGAATTCCCAACAACACACAAAGGATAAATTTCCTTGTATTTTAGCATTTCACCAATGTAATTATTCTTAATTTCAAAAAATCTCACCTCATATTTTTCCATTTTGTGGCATTTTATTAAAGAAATATTGTTTACTGAAATTATTATAAAACTCTGGTAAAATAAAGAACCTAGTACCTATTTTGACCTTTCATGTTGTACTGGCTGTGTTTGGGGATAGGATAATGGGAGCAACTCCATTTTGCAACCTAACTCCTATGACCCCATTCAAGACGGACATGTGGGGCATGCCCAAACAATTTTATAGAACTGGGAGAAAATTCATAAGTGTATATAATCATGAATATCCCTCTTAGATAAAAATAAAAAAGCATACACCTACTCCTTAAAAGTGGGAGGGGTATTTATGCCTATTTGTAGGTGTAAGATCCTCCCACTCTCAAGAAGTAGGTGTAAGAACTCTCCTTGTCCTATGCCCCATAACTTTTGCCTCATGCTTTACAATGGACAAAACTGAAGCAATGTTTTTTTTATAGGTGAATTTTTGAGAATTTTTGACTTGAAAAATATGATTTTGACCTATACAAAGGATTTTTAATGAAAAAAATGGTCCAAATTCACCAGATTTTGAAGGTTTGTTTTTTCAAATTCCCAGATTTTTATGATAAGTTCCAGTAGGTAGCCAAGAATATAGAAGGATTTGTTTTTTTTTTCTTCTACTTTCATATCTTGTTTGTAGCCAAATTTGGTTAAATTGTTTTGTGAATGATTGCCACTTTGGCTACATCACAAAATCTTTAAAGAAAACCTTGAGTCGAAGGGTGAGGAGACAATCCCAGAATGTGGGGCTGGAATCAACTATTGCTTCATGCTATGTCACTTAATTTGAGAATGCCCCCACCACTGGGGCTCTACCCTATAGTATTAGCCTTAATCAAGGATGGTGTTGGAAATAATGTCACTTTGTGGTCTATTATAGTTTATTGACAGAAAAACGTACCTAGTTCAAGTGCATGGGTTATAACCTACAACTTTAGAGCATTTCAATTCACACATTTTGAATTCTTTTACTCTAGCATAGTCTAGTGTTTTTTTAATTTGGTTTTTGCTTTTGGGGGGGGGGGGGGGGGGCGGGGGGCTTGTTTTGTTTCATGTTTGTCGGTTTTTGTTGGTTGTTTTTTTGTAAGAGTGTCTCAAGGATTTTTTGTTTTTTGTGTTGTGTTTTTTGTTTGGTTGTTGGGTGGTGGTGGGGGGGGGGGGGGGTGGTTGGGGGGGTAGTGTACTCTATGACCATGATCTGCCGTATTTTTATGGTCCTTATTTGAAAGACGAGCTGAAAAGAGGTTTTTGCTATTTCAAATGTGTTAACCAAAATTATTTGCTCTTTGAGGTTCCATCGATATGAATTGCGAGTGTTCCTCTACTGTGGGCAATACAAATGGGTTGGAACAAATTCGTGAAGGATGTCATGAAAGAAGAGGTAATATGTCCCCACCTTTCTACATCCTTAACTCTCACGCTGATTTGTTCAATTGTGTAACAAACTTTAAATCTTGAAAAAGTGACAAAATAAGTGCATTAAGATATTCATCTTATAAAAATGTTTTAGGAATCATAAACCAACTTGGTCCATTAACACTTGGTCTCTGAAATTATATTCATAGATTTACCAATGTGACAATTGTTTTTTGAAAGAGCATAAACTAAAATAAAGATGATATGGTCTTTAAATTTAACTTGCTTTTTAGTTTTAAAAAACCTCTATGATTGGTGTTTCAAGAAACGAAATCTAGGATGGAGTGGGTGGTCAATAGTTTTAACAACCTTCCTGAACTGTGAAGGAAAAAAATGTAGGGTAACCAATGTTCCACTTACAATAAACAAGTGTGAGAAAGTCATTTTGTAATAATAAATATCATTAACTTTCTGTAGTATTCAATTGGAGGGAAAGTACTTTGGCCTACTCATATATAGTTCAGGAAATTGTTAAAGGAAAAAAATTAGTCTTGTAGCAAGATGGTAGAAAATATAGGCTTGAGCGCTGTAGAATCATAGTTGTAAAAAAATACATTGTTGTAGAAATTTGAAATGACAATGCACCAAAGTAAATGCTATGTATGAAATAGTCCTTTACCCATCTAAAAAAATGATAAAATATTAGGTATATTCTTTTCTTCTTTTATTTTCAATTTCGTAGTTCAAAATGTTGGTGAATTTTTCCAATTTTTTGGCAATTATTTTTCAAATTCACATCAGAAAATGAAAATTCTCAAAAAGATTCAATGTGTGTTGTAACCACAGTGTGAAAATTCACGAAAAGAAAAAACACTAGATTGTATAACAATTCAAAATGTTGGCAATCATCAATATTTTTTTTGGCCATTTGAAATGCATTAATTTTGTATTTTGTGACGATGCTCAAATTGTGTTGTCCATTAAAAAAGAATAGTCCAATGTAGTTATATTTAAATATCAAGGTACAAAATCGTAAGCATTTTTTCATGTTGCATTCAATGTGGTAAATCTATTTTTTCAAATTATGATAAATTTTTTTTCTTAAAACTGGAATTTGTGTCATAATACTTTTAAAGAATTTTTTTCACATAATGGCGAATTTTTTTTAAAAATAAATCATTGGAACTCTTGTTTTTCACTCAACATTAAATGTTGCAGAAGACTTTTAAAAATAAAATAGTTAATTATCATTGTGGTGAGATGTTGTGCACTTGAAGTTACATAGGTGATGTGTTTTTTCCAATGAATAGAAGTGTCATGTGCACTTGAAGTTACCTAGATGACATGTTTTTTCCAATGGATAAAACTGTCATGTAGGAAATGGAGAGTTTTAGGATATTTTTACAAAGGTTTTCTTGGCAAAAACTTACCCTAATGAGAATTATTTTAGATAATGGCCATTGATGAGACCCTTCTTGCAACCACCTTCTAGCCTACCAGGTGCACACAATTGCCATTATGTAACTTGTATTTGCAACATGGAAATCAATTGACATTACATCTATAAAGACAGTGGATATGAAATGTTCCTTATAAAGCTTTAAATAAGAGATGCACAGCAATGGTGGGCATGTGAGTTATGTTCAAAATAATTTTGAAGATTGCTAATTAAATTAGTTTATTAAATGGTGTCCATGTTGCAATAAGGAACTTTTACACTTTCATTTGTATTGCAGGATGAGCAGAAACTTTTCCTGCACGAGACAAATGTATTTCTAAGATATGCTACTTCATAAGGAAATGTTGAAATTTTACAGCATTTCTTGCAAAAGGATGATGTTGATAAGCTGAATGTTGTTTGTAAGTGGTTTGGGCTTCAACCCCTACATTTTGCGGTAAAGGCAAAAACTTTTTAGAGGTGCTGGCCAAACTCCTAAGCTTTTGATGATTGGCCTATTTGTAATGACTTCATAAGTATAAAATTGTTGGAGAGAAAATTGCAAAAACAAGATAGTGCAATTGTCAATAGAGATAAAACTAAATATGGTCTGCCCAATATAATTCATTATAGTGCAAAACAAGCATGTGCCAATTTATTATTGCAAGCCAGTGCTGACATATTAGCAACAAACGTGGCCAGGGAAATGGCAGATCCTGGAGCTGAGGCACCTATTGAAACAAGAGTTTGGTGGTGCGAATTGGTTGCAAAAGAAACTCTCAACATCAAAAACAATATAAATGTCATTGGGATTGGAACTGCTGTAGTAACAACTCTTGTTGCAACCACATCTTTTGTGGATCCATTGCAACCACCCCTTAATTGTGTATCAATGTTGTCTGGAATAGCCACAATAGATGTTGGGGTACAAGAAACAAAGTCACTGATCAAATTATTTCTAGTGAGCAATGGTTTGTCATTTTATCTTGCCATCACATCTATCATGTTAGCCATTATGCCATATCTTCCAATTCCAAAAGGTCTTGTGTTTGGGCCACGTGATGACCTAAAACAAAGTCAAAGGACCATATCCATAGCCATAGGGATGCTTTTAGTGTCCATTATTAGTGTGCTTATTTCTTTTGCAACTTCTTCACTTGTAGTGATACGTTTGCAGCATTAAAGGTTAATAGCTTGTAGTACGTCAATAGGTGGATTAATATGTTGTATAGGGATTTTTTTCTTCTATTTACGTTTCTTGAGATTGATTTGCCCTCAAAATACTTTCATTAAAAAGTTGTACCAAAGGATTGATAAACTTTAAACGTATCAGGATTTATCAAATTAGTTTTTAGCGTTAATTGATCTCAAGCACTTGGTGTAAATACATCTGTGATAGATTGCAACATCCATATTATGGTGAAAGGGAATTGAAGACAATATATGTTTGGTGGGTACTACTAGAGAATGGGACAGGAGAAGTATGCAAGGCCCTCCAACAGCCGATGGTATCAAATGGAATTGTGAACTCTGATTTTGAGATGGACTAGTTCAATAATGGTAAATCCATGACATATGTAGATGGCAAGTACTCAATCACCTCATTTATTTTCTTGAATATATTGATATCTTTGTGTTTGGAGAGAGTGGCATTTTGATTTTATCTTTCTAACAAAAAAAGATTGCCCTTATCAAATCTATGATTTGTGTTGTGTCAAGTAATGTGGTTTGCCTGAAAACTTGTATTTGAGATTAATTTAGTAATTACTATTTGGTTTTTAAAATCTTCATTGTCCTTTTCAACCTAACATATATACCTGCAAACTTCTTTTTCAATTTTTTGAATTTATGGGAGCTCTCTATGCCCAAGCAAATATAGAAGTTGTTTTTGGAGCAATATTTTAACAACACTATCCATGTGAGTCATATGGGGGCCAACATGGCTTGCAAAATTACCAAAATCAGTGAAGCAAATGAAAGGGTTGGGATCTCTCTAGCATATTTGTAATATAGAAAAGAATATATGTCAAGTAATTGGCATTTCTTCCTTTAGTTTAAGCTCTATTAATTGTCCCTTGTCATTTCGTTAACATTAAAAAAATAGGTGATTTCAATAGTTTCATTACCCATCAAATGTGTACTTGATATATCTTTGTTCTAAATCATTATTCTTTGGTCCAAGTAGAAAAGCCTAATGTGTTGCTAGGATGCTATTGTAACTTTGTCATTATGAGGAGTGAAATTAAATATAAAATCGTGAATTTTTTGGAAGATTTCAAATGATGGTAACAAGTAAGTTGCCCAAGTATTCTTTGGAACATTTCAAATGATGGTACCAAGCAAGTTGCCCAAGTGTGTAATGGTTATGAAAAGAGTTTGATTAGATTCACCATTTGTTGTCTAGTTCACAAATTCCAATAACGTCTTTTTCAATCATTGCCAATTGTCATGGAATCTTCTTATCTAGTGGTTTGTTTTAGCTATTTGTACGAAAGCTTAACCTTGTGAATCCATTGTAAAAAAAACTAAAGAGAAACATATTAATATGTTCATTTACCAACCTGGGATTGTTTGTTTTTTGGCTAATCCTTTGGTCATGTGTTTTGGGTATTTGAGTGAAGGTACCCTTTGAGCTTCCAAGGTAAAACATTGGAACATGGAAATTTGCAACTATGGAAGAAGATTTTAATATTCCAAGAAGGAAGTATAATGGTGTGTCCAACAAACATGGGGAATATATAGTGTTCTAGTGTTGGACAATTTTATTCTTCTTTTACTAATATCTTGTAGCACTGGCTTAGTCTATAGCCAAATTATGGGATGTAATGGTTTCACTTACATGGACATATATGTCGGTATGAAAGGTCTTATTTTATTTTGAGATTTTTAATACAATCCCCACAGCTTGTGCATTGAAATTTGATGATTTTCATGGTTGGGCTAATGGCCATCTATGGGCATGCTACTTGTTATGCTTGGTGGCGACCTTTAAATATAGAAACTTCAAGTTCTTGGGAAAAAAATGTTTCAATCCTTTATATATCTTGTGATAACAAACCTTGATTGCACTTTCAATGTTCTTTTCTTTAAAGTTTATATGATGTCAAATAACTATGCATAAGAAATTTCTTTTAACTAAGCAAACTCTATTTGTTGTTATACACTTTTTTTTTGTAATTGTACATTTGAAATCCAATGTGTGGCAATTAAGCAATCTTTACATGTAAGTCAAATTGTCAAAGAAAGATGGGAAGGAACCCTAAGTTGTATTCTTTGTATATGAAAAAGTTTCACTTCAATATTCCCAATCCTTTTAATGAGGGCTTAACTTAGATTAACTATCACTATCACTTGTTTGAAAAGTGGTTTAAACAAAGAAGCCCAAGTTTTCGTATCTCCAATAGTTTTTGTTTTTTAAAGAGTTTAACACAAAAGCACGATGGAAGATGATGTAGTATCTTGGAAAAGCTTAGGTGAAGAAGGGAGTGAAAATTTGCTTTCCTGGGTAGCTAATAGGGAGGAAGAAAAGTTCCAACCTATTAAGTAAACAATGCATAATCTCTTGGTAGGCATTTTAATCTATTATTTTTATGAACACATGCAATGTCTTGCCTAATCAAACCCTAAATCTTTTGTCCCAATGCTCACCAAACGTTTTGTTGTCATGTAAATCATTTGGGTTGGCATTAGGCATTTAGTTCTTACTTTTGAAACATCTTTCAACCAAGGATGCACTCTTTTTTTTTTCATTTTAAAAAATTTGAGTTTAGGCACATAGTTGATATGGTTGGTTACATTTTATTGGTGGTGTGATGGTAGTAACTAAAAAACACTCAATTTTGACCTATGCATAGTAGGTAGAACCAGACCAAGTTTATAATCGAACTTGCCCAAAAAATTTAAAAGTTGAACCCAAAACTGCACTAGAGGTTTTGTCAAAATGTTTTTAAAATCCTTGAATTGGAACAGAAGATTCTTTAATTTTAAAAAAATGTTGGAACTATGACTGAAGGTTGTTTTGAAAAGTGAGAACCAGCCAACATTGGTTCACACATTGTGACATTAGTGTAGGAGAAAGCCCCATAGTTGGGGCATTCTAAAATGAGGGTCTACCCCATTGCCTTATGAGTGGTAGGCAATTTTTCACTTTTATGAAGAACCTCTAGTTCTAGCTCTTGAAAAAAGACTCAAATTTTATCCTGTTCAGGATCTACATTTGAATGGAACTAGGAACCCAACTCTGAATTCAATTCTTCAAAAAATATGGATTCCATTTGTGAAAATCAAACCCAGTTTTAGTCAACTTCTATGCAACCCATACCAAAAAACTAATTTTTTACCAGTTGTTAGTAATGGTTCTAGCCAATTAGTTAAGGAAAAAAATGTAATCGAAATCCAATTATGGTTCTTAAAAATTAAAAAACTTGGTTCTGAGTCTAATTGCAATCACGGAATTTGGACCAATTTGTTGGAACCAGAATTAGAACTTCTAGTTCTAAATCGTCGGGTGACCAACTAACATTGCTCTTACCTTGCATAGAAATTTGCATGAGTTTTCATGATGAAGAACTCTCAAAATTTTCTTAATTTTATTTTTAAGGTGCTACATGAAATTTCCTTCTCCTCAAGCACATTATGTTTAACATCCATTTCACTTAAGTCCCACCTTGAAGGAGTCCCATAACATGACACCCATCATGTGTTTGGAAAACCTTAGGGAAGGGTTTTCAAGTGTCTTCTCCTTAAGAAAGTTAGGTTTTCCAAAGACATAATGTGTGACATGTTACGCACATTTTGGGCATGTAATAGCCATTAGTTAACTATTACAAACCCACAACATGCATACATGACACCCATCATGTGTTTTGGGTAACATCATGATTATGACCATACATATTTTTAGTGGGCAAATGGGCAAACAATAAAAAAAGAAAAGCAGGCAATAATTTTGTACTGCCTACAATAAAGATTCATTACTTATTTAACATAAGGCACAAAGTTAAGTAGACCATGAGCCTAGAAAGTTATGATTGGTGCTCAAGAAAACCAGTCAAGAAAGTTGTTTTCCAACCTCATAAAACCTTATGCCATTGCGTTAATATATTTGGACATCATGTTACATAATGTAACACAACAAGTGAACATTCTAAAAAGTGAAATGCATGCAAAGCTAGGTGTTTCATTTTTTGAAATGCCCATATTACTTTTTAAAACAAAAAACTAACCATGATACCTAGTGGGTACCCATATGATACCCATTGGGTATCCGCAAAAAAGTTGTATGTTTTTTTTACTATGATACACAACAGCTGCCCAACGGGTACCCATTGGGTATTGTGACCTTACACACATCAAGGAGTATGTGTATAGGATTTTGGACTTGTATGTTGTGTCACTAATTCATTAGACATGAACCAAAGCAGAGGTCCAAGACCTCATGGACACAAACAGACACCTCCAAAACCATAAGAAAATCAAGAAGATCCTTGGTAGTTGACCTTCATGTTGAAAATGGAGGGGCATTTACATGCCACCATGTATCTGCTTTGGTGTTTGTTTTAAATTTTTTCTTGTGATATGAGGCAGGTATCTGGAGAGTACCCACTGGTTATATGGAAAGAAAACAATGTGGAGCATTTTGGAAAATGGAATGTCTGCACTTGTGAGCATTTGGTTGTCCAAAATGCCCTGGCTGGGTTTTATGCTATGTAAGTCTATTTTCAAAAACATTAGGAAAAAGTTTCAAAGGTCTTTATATTGATGGCTTGTGGACAAGAAATGCTTTCCCATTGTATTCTTGTTACCACTTTGGTTTATTCTAACCATCCGCATGTATGTATTATGTACCTACCTTTGTAGCCAACAAGCGCCCTACCTACTGATCTATATTACTTACCCACTTACATAGGTAGTTACTAAGATAATTGTTTTGAGGAGACTCCATCAATTGAATGTTTCATTTTGTTGGACCCATGTGCCGTTAGAAAACTATAAGGGACTCACAAGAATGACTCCAAGACATAGAAAAGTTGTACATAAACGTGGATGGCTGAAAATAAGTATAAGTTCATTACCATGAAATGGATGTTCAACCTGAATGAATTCTGCATGGATTGTCATCCAAAACACGCTGCAAAATGATGCGCAAGGTCACATCACAAACATGATCAAAGTGACATGATTATTGGTGCTACATTTGAAACAAATGAACAAAACATTTTTTGCAACCTTTTCCATTGGATTGCACTTCCTTCTATAACTCACAACACAAAACAAGGTTGGATGCACCTTAGTAAGATTTAACAATTGGATCAAGGGCTTGATAGACTTACACCAAGAGGGAGGACTGTCTTGTGTAAGCACATGGCCCCTTGGCATGCTTGCCTCCAAGAATACCATTATGATATTATTAGTATTATCCTTTACGTCCTTGCTATAGGCTTTCCTATTTTAGAAAAGGATATTTTAATACCCCTAGGTTATGTGAATGCACATGATATAACCAATGAATTTTTTTGTCAATTTGTAATGTGATCAATGTGGCAATCCATAACCCAATTTAGCCAAATTAGGTTATTAACAAAATTTAAACATCCATATGTATTTTTGGATATGAATTTTACACAATGCATAGATATTTGGTGATTTTTTTAAAAAATTGTAATTTTAAAAAAATTTCCCCAAAACAATTCCAAAAATTTGCACCAAAAAAGGGTTAGGTATAATGTGTTTAATTTGTAGTAACTATTTTCTAGTCTCTTAAGTACTTACCCTTAACCAATTACTCACATTGTAAGTCACCAAGTCACCATTGCACCAACAATAAAAATCTCACATAACTTAGTTGTATGAACTTTAGTTAAATTGACATCAAGTTTCACCGTGGTGACCTATCCTATAAAGTATTGTTGCATAAGTAGGCAAGTTGGTAAGCTAATAAATGACTAGGGCATAGTCACAAAAATATGACCCACCACCATGATAACCAGTTTTTAAATTTATGTAAATGAAAACAAATGATGTGAAAATTTATTGTGAAATAGAAAAAATTTAATGTATTATCGTTTAATATTTATTGATAAAACTTGTTGAAAAATATAAAATTTCTAAAAAAAAAATTGCATGTCAAAAAAGACTTTCTTAGCACTATAACCAATCTTAATAGTCCTTTTGTAACACTAATTAACACAAATTCTAAAAAACATTTGAAGCTCTCATTTTATATTTTTAATGCATTATTATTTATCGTCAATTTTGGTGCTTTAATATCATTTTTTTGAGAAATATAGCCATAACTTTAATATTCTAATTTTGAATCACTACAAATGGAGTAAAAATTAAAATGTAAAAATTTATAAATATTAAAAATATTATGATGATTTGAAACATGAACTTGAGTTTATTTTGACTTGTACTTGTAATTTATTTAACAAAATTAGTTAGAATTTTAATTTATTTGTAAAGAAACAATTGTAATAAAAATATAGACAATGAACGAAGCCTCCCATGTTTTCTTAAGAACCACACCACAGAAGGGTGTGAATTCACGTTCCTTTTATAATTACACCTCACAAGGGTGTGGGTTCATGTTTCTTTAATAATCACACCTCATAAGGGTGTGGGTTGTGTTTGCACATTTGCACACACTACTAGATAAGTAGATGCATACAAATGGTTACACTATTGG
>Ga0116227_10004528_pt1 | contig 30116 bp, 21 predicted proteins | sample S1TSphgellanicum_FD_89693 | JGI IMG/M metagenome (GOLD analysis project Ga0116227, IMG submission 89693) | Host-associated microbial communities from peat moss isolated from Minnesota, USA - S1T2_Fb - Sphagnum magellanicum MG | ecosystem: Host-associated > Plants > Peat moss > Unclassified... | reverse complement strand
TGTCATTCCTACCCTTCGGACGGTTCCAATGCTTTGTGAAGATGGTTTGTACACGAAAACCGTGGTGGTCCAACCCCCGTCACAGACTGACACCGGTCGCCCGCTGCTTCACCGGCCTCTCCCTCCCCCACCCCTCAAAACCCCCTTCAGATAGACTAATGTACGTAGTGAATTATTATATAAGATTGTCATCCTTTTGGATGTCATTTAAAGGGCAAAACCATTATGGTACAAGCCATTTGTTTTTGTTATGGATTTGTTGTTGTGCATTGAGGATTTAAAAACAAGCAATTCATCGCATAATGGCTCTACCCAATGTTATATGACCATGATCAATATTTTATTCCAAAGGGCAACTCCTTAGGAAGGAAAAATAAAATAAAAAATCTTTACGAGTATTTTACTTTTCAAAATTGAATATTCAAAATTAATTAATTGTTTGGGAGGCATGTGCCAAACTTGCCAAGGTATTCCAATATATGGAATGTTTGGAATCTAAAATTTTGAAAAATAAAACATTTGAATTCTGATGTGTGAATATTAAAAGCTTGAAATTGAAAATTGAAATTTGTATGTGAAATGTTTGGAATTTGAAAATTTGAAAACTGAACTGTCTAAATTCGGATGTGTGAATACTTAAAGGTGAAAATTGAAAATTGAAATTTCTATGTGAAACGTTTGGAATTTAAAAATTTGAAAATTGAAATGTCTGAATATTAAAAACTAAAAACTAAAATGTTTGAATACTGAAAATTGAAAATTCTAATCCAAACACGTTGTGCATATGGGCAGAGAACATTATAAAACAATCCACTCACATAAACATCCCCACAAGTTTTTTATTTGTTTTAAACCCTTGAAGCTAAAGTAAGGTTGTAATATATTTAGAAATGGGTTGTTGCACATATAGGTTGACACGGTACGTGAATTCTAACACCAGAATTCTGCTCAAGTCATGCCAAATTGTTGTATCTAGATACCACGAAATTCAAGATTTTCAAAAGAAAAATGATTGCCTAACCAATTTCTGCCACATCCAAGTTGGGTCACATGGTTTCATCATTACTAACAAGCAAAAATGAGGCTTATAAAATCTTGAAGATAATAATAAAAAATCAAGACAGTACATGGACCATTGTTGAACTACTACTAACATAAATACATATAGAATAAGATTTGTTAAAGACATGTAACCTACACATAGCACAACTCAAAAGCATGGACTAAATGTGCAACAAAGGGGTCATACACTTGGTTGTGCCATAAAAAAAAAAAAGGGCATTCTGACTTAGAGTTGAGGTCATGGGAGTTCACATAGCTACAAATCAGCCCTCCCCCACAACCCAACATGTTTTTTAAGTTCCAAAAACCCATCACAAAAATAATTGATAATAAAAAAAAGGCTCTTCCCACAAAAACCAGAAAAAACAAAAAAAAAAAACACACACACACACACACAAAATAAATATATATATATATATATATATATATATATATATATATGAGATTGCAAAAAAAAAACTCAACAAACAACAGGTTGAAATTAACTGTTGTGTTAGTTCTTGCAAGAGTAAGATATGGTCATAACCTTGTGAGCATCATTCACAAAGCGGTAGGCTATATCACCTTCACCATGAATGTTGCTGCCATGACTATTTCCCCACTAACTTCATCAACTTTCAAACAACAAGATAACCACAACACGTTATAATACACAATTTGATTATTCTATGAACCACCCATAACAAAAAAACAAACAAAATTAATTTTTGGCCCACTTTAGAGAAATTTTTCATCACCACAATGCCTTTTTTACAACATAAGAATTTTGAAATGTAACAGATTACGTGTAGAAAATAATACACATGACAACATGGGGAATTGGCAATAGTTTGCATTGAATGCATGCACAAAAAACCTCTTTTGATGCATTATTATTTCTTTCTTTCTTTAAACCCAAGAAGAAAGAGGTACATATTTACAAAGGATATTTGTTGGAGTGAGATGCAATTCACAGAGAGGTAGCCGACGTAAGAACCAAGAAATAACCCCTTTTGTATATTGATCTATCATGTCTCTCACATACCTATCTCTGTGAATTTCAAAATCAATACTTGCACATACCCATCAATGAAATTAGATCATGAAACAACTTCAATTGTAGTAGTAATGACATTGTACCTAACCATTCCTGTTGAAGCCATGTTGTGAACTGAAAAATGTTATTTTTTGTGTACAAGCTATAAATTCAAGTTATTGAAAAAACAATAAGTGGATTGTCCTTGGAAGTTGTTGTTGTTGTTTCGAAACAACTGTGGATAAGGCTAAATCATTGGATTCACAACACCAAAAGAGCAAATCATGTTTGAATCCACAATAATTCAGACCAACCAACATCTCATCAGATCAACAATAGTACAACATTAGGCCAAAAGAAAACTAGAGATGCAATAGGCATCAACAACTTAGCATGGATAGAAGGAAAAAATTATCATGCAAAAAACATGAACAAGACCAAATTCTTTCACAACAATGAATGAGATTTGATAGTCACCACATAGTAATATCTCCTCTTTCTTTGCATAAAAAACTTGAATCCAAAGAAATACATATCACAACCACGAGGAAGATCCTTCCAAAGATTGCTAATAAATCTTTGTAAGGATTACTACAAAAGAATTCTTTGCAAGGATTGCTACAAGAAGGATTATTTGCAAACTTGTTACAAGGATTGCCATCACTATGGATGCAAGCAAAAAATCAATCCCAACATCATGCAAGGAAAAGCAACTCTGGTCTTTTATGGTACAAGAACACAAACACACGCAAAGACACACACACATAGTGACAAAGAAAGACAAAATAGTGGATCAACACATACATGCGAGGATTGTTGGCAATGGAAAAAATTGTCGTGGAAACTAAAATCACGCAAGAAAAGCAATAGCTAGCCATTGATTCACCTTTGCTCTTTTGTTTCTAATGTGTTTATATAGGTACATAACAACGAGACAAGGCTCTAGGTTGAGTTTAGGAGGGGGAAGACTGCAAATGCACAACCTAGATCTTTGAAAGTTCTTCCAAACTGTTGTAAACTTTTGTAGTTCCAAAGAACCAAACAAAAGAAAGGATCTTGGAGAGGACAAGGTGAAGGTGGAAAGGATAGAAGAGGACCATGCAGGACATAATAGTGGTGGAGCAGGAAGAGTAGTAGCAATAGCAACATCTTTGTATGATGAATCCAACCATAGTTGTATTTCCAATAGCAAAAAGCTTCGTTGAAGAAGAGAATCCTTTCAGCTTTTGCGATGATTATCAAAACCTACAACATTCAACTACCTAAAAACCTAATGTATTTAGGTTTACATCCACCCAAACATGGAAAGTTACATCCATGTGAAAACTTTCATTTTGTGAACATTTGTCATTTCCACATTGGCCAATGAGTGAGTTAAAATTTTATCCCCAAGTCCAAATCCTGCATAGATGTGTAGTTTTTTTCCTATGGGCATAGCTAATAAACTATGGTAATTTGATTTACAAATAAATAGATGCAAGGGCTCTCCTTCAAAAATGATTTCTTTTAGGCTCTACCCTTGGTAGAAACAATGTGATGTACCCTGAAATGGGCCAAAGTTGGTGTCCTTACATTCATTCTAGGATCATGTGGAGTCCACTATAGAAACATTTTTGGCATAACAAAAGGATCCACTTGAGAAGGTTTCACCATGTTAACCACCATGTGTTTCCAATTTACTATGTTGAATATTTATCATCTTAAGTTATGGGTGTCATTTAAAATGGCAAACCCATTATGCGATGAGGCACTTGTTTTGTTATGGATGTTTGTTGTGCATGAAGGATTCAATAATAAACTATGGTAGTTTGATTCGAATAGATAAATGCAAGGGTGCTTTCATTCATAAGCCATTCTTCCAAATCAAATACTTATATTATTATTGCTAGCACCCTTCACTACCTTACTTTTGGAAACACTCCTTGACAACCCTCCTTCAAAGTATGAAGTTGAATTGTTTGTTGTTGGAAAGTTAGAACTACTAATCCCTCCCTTCTCACAATTCCTTGGTCATAGTTCCCTTCCATTTGGTTTGTGTGTATGCTTACACCTTTTGCTTGTAGGTACTTGTGCATTGATATGCAATAGACACAAGTAAATTTTGGTCAATGGCCGAGGGTTGGAGTTTTGCAAATCACTTGCGATGGTGGTGGTGTGACGAAACCATTGATATAAAAGGTGAAAATATTTTCTCTCACTAAACTTTCACCCATGGATTGCTCCAAGAAGGTTTACAAATCCTTTTTAGATGGTGGGTATTTTGTTGAGTGTTTTTACATGGTTCCCACAAATTGTAATTCTCACCTATTTCATCTATACACATGACTATTTGTTGTTGGAAAATCCACCATTTGAAAAATCTTTTAGCATTTTTTGCTTTTTGTCAAGGATCACAAATTGTTCTTCACGTAATTTTGATCATGGGAATTCATTGCATGTTTTTTTGTAACATGAGAACTAACGCAAAGTCCATCTATCATCTGACAAAAAGAAACCCATGGTAGTATGAAACAATTCATAAGAAATTTCAATAAAGGAAGATATTCCTTTCTCAATCTTTGTTGAGGGTGATGCCCATTGTATCATTGTGACATTTCAAGGATGTGATGTGGTGAATTTGAGCATGAAAGATTGAGAATGAATTCAAGGAAAATAATAATAATTCAAGCATGTGATATATGGACCCATGTGAATACTTCCAAATGAACTTTAAAACATTAGTGTATGAATAGTGTGCAAATTTTGAACCCCCCAAAACACATAAACTCCATTTCCTTCCCCTTGATAAAAATGCAATTGAAAAGCAATGTGCATAATTGTACAACATTAGTAGTCAATATGTTGTTATATGGAATAATGAGCAATTGTGATATGCTTATCACTCATGTGATAATAGAGGTTTGTGTAGCATAATGCCCAAGGAGGAAGGCATTACTATCTCATGCAAACCCACTTTTGGTGATTCCCTTGACTAAGCACATTACTTCACATAAAGACCCAACAAAAAAAATAAAAAATAAAATAAAATCTTACAAAAATGGAAGATCCATGCAAAAGAAACATAAGCTTTAAATGTTGGGATGTGACATCCACATTAAGCCAAATAATGGGCTTTTTCATGGGGATTTGAAGAACCCATTAAGAAAATTGGTGAAATTTAATAAAAGCATTAGCAAAATTAATCAAACTTACATTGGAAACAAAATTTCAAAAATAAAAGAAGCAATTTCTTTGTTGAAAAATAGCGAAATTTCGCCAGAATTTTTTTTTACTGATGTCAACAGCAGAACAAAATGTGAAAATCAGCGCACAATGTTTTAATGGATGAACTAATATGCAATGAAAACGACTAAATAATTAATCATCATCTAGCAGTAACAACTTGGGGTGGTGGCGCAGTTGGCTAGCGCGTAGGTCTCATAGCTAACGAGAAATCCTGAGGTCGAGAGTTCGAGCCTCTCTCACCCCAATTGGCCTTTTTGGTCCTTTTAAGGTGGGTGTTCTACGTATTAGAAAGAACCGGCCGGTTAAATGGAAGCTTGTCAGCAACTGCACTGGTACCACGGTAAAAACCAAAAACCAGTGGGTTTAGGGTTTAACCCTAAAATAAAATCGTGGTTCCACTTGGTTCCACTCGGCTAACATTGGTAAACACTTCTGAGTATTTTTTAAGGTCGCTTCTAACCATGGTAAATGTCTTGTGTTCAGGAGACTCTGGTTTATGATTTATTAGCTGTCTTGCTTGAAAAGTAATTGAACATAAATTAAGACACAACAAAATAAAGTCTAATATTTTTCTACATTGAGTGTCAATTATTTTTTAAAAAATAGATTTAAATTTGTGTTTTAAATTTTTTTTCATTTTTAAATATTGGGTAATTTTTCTTAATACAGGGACAAATTTTTTTTGTATAGTTTGTAATTCTTTGTTTGAAATGTTGGCATTAAATTTAAATTTTCAAATCCAATTGGTTTTGATCTTAACTTGGTTGGGAGAGATAGGAAATGTGTGAAATTCAGGGGTGAAATCATGGCCTCTACAAGGCCTCATTCAAGAAGGTGAACATACTAGCTTAGGGCCTTGGGTGAACTAGCCCTGACATTTGGTACCCATGCATGGTAAAGGTCCCAAAATTCATCCAAGTTATTATCATATTATAAGTATTATGAATATCTCATGCTTAGACTAAATCAGGGTCTTTGAGTCCAAATCTAACATTTCTTGAGTTTAATTTGGCCTTCTAGAAATGTTGAGAAATGTTGAGGGTTTAGGGTTTAGAGCTCTTGCGACCACATAGAGCCCTTGTGACCACATAGAGCCCTTGTGACCACATCTCATGCATGGGCACCTTTCCCATTGATAACAATTTTTATTTTATTTAATTAAAAAAAAAGGATTTGAATTTGATTAACCAGAGCAATTCCATTTACACCAGACCAGGTGTGTGAGATGTGAGCGGCAAGATTAAACATTCCAGAATCATCCCCCACGCCTGCATTATGGACAGGAATGGGCTCAGCACAGCCTATTCCAGGGTATGTAACTCTCCTTCCTAGTCCCAGACATTCAAAGTAGAATTCACTTGTTCTGTGTGATGTTCAAGGTTGTAGGGTATATGTATTGCAGTTCCTCCAAGATTCAAGAGCCGGGAGAACACTTCTTCTTTGCGAAATTCATGAAAAACCCTCTTTATGTAGCTCCATTCAATGGAGTAAATATAAACAAGCTTCAAAAGAAAGAAAAGTATGCATAGATCCATTCATTGAGCAACAAAACAAGGTTCAAAAGACAGGAAAACATGCATAGATGGCCAACAAGAAGAACTCCACAAGAGTTTGTGATAGTACAATTGCACAAGTTTTCCTCTCGGCGATTGCATCTAGAATAGAACAGGATATCCATCCACAAAGAGGTTGATCCCACACCAATAGGTACTACAAAACTGTCAACTCTGTGTATACATTATTGATTCCACAACTTGTTGATGACAAAAACCATGGTTTTTGTGCAAAACATCATACGCTACTATTGAATCTAGTCTTGGACACTTATCGCAATTGCACAATTTGTTGCATTCCTGAGTTTAAGAGATGACCCATGCAGTCAGTCATTGCCTTTCTCTCTCTGTCTTGAAAGACACTGGTATGAACAGTTCTGCCACCTCTTGCAGCATCATGAAGCATGATTATTGTCAATGGTGATGGGACAATTTTCACCATACTTTGACATTCTTTTGAAGAAATCTGCTATTTGCAATTAAGAGGAGGGACAAGAAGGAGAGAGAGAGAGAGAGACAATCACTGTTGTCATCATGCTTTTTCTCTTCTCACAACCTACTCTTCTGTGAGAAACTTGATGAAGTCATGTGCTTTTTTGGGATGTGAAGCCAAGAGTTCAGCCTGATTTGCAAGTTCAAAATCCTCGAATTGGAAGGCAGGAGCACATGTGCAACCCACCAACGAGAAATGGTGTTCAGGATCTCGTGATGCGGCTTTCAACAATGGGCCGGAGTTGCCATCATCATCATGGGGGGGGATGTGTAAGATGTCGTTGGTTGGATATGCACCAAACCACTCCATGGGCTTTATTTCATATTGAGGAATCTGGCCTGCTGCCAAATCCGATCCCAACACTGTGTGCTTCATGTTGCCCTCATTGTCAAGTTCAAACACCTGCCACAAAACAGCTACATATCATCACCATGTGTGCTTCCACACAAAGGTCACCATGATTCAGAACCCACAATCCAATACCATCAATTCCATCACCCACGTAGAAGTTCAACAGCTGAAGAAAAAGAGAATTGCATTCATGGGATGTGAAGACCAAAAAGAAAAAGGTGACATCACAAAAATCTTGATGGAAAAAAAGCCATGATTCATCAAAGCCTACAATTGAAGAAAAAGAGAATCATATTCATGGGATGTGAAGACCAAAAAAAAAGAAAGACAGAGAGCACAAAAATCTTGATGGAAAAAAAAGGAAAAAAGCCATGATTCAACATTAAACCTACAACTGGGTACTTCCATTTTCCCAAGAAAAATAGGCTGAAGTTGGTTGTGGAAAAAGCTCATGGAGTTTGGATGCCAAAAGAGACTTACTGTCAAGGGTTCACCGGCATAGAAGTGCCATACTTCAGCACAAGGGATGCGATGAAGACGTGACACAGCACCTGTTGGCAATAGAAAGTAGATGGCTGTGCTCACAGGACGTGCTACCTTGTCTGCCAAGTCCATGCACCATGGCAAAGCAAGTCAAACAGGAATGGATCACAAGCATTGCATTTGTTGCAACAACAAAATCCATATCCACCCAATTTCCCATGTGCTGGAGAGACCCTTCCAAATTTTATTCTTAAACAAAACCACAAAAGAAAAGCATCATCACCTTGTGATGAAATCCAGCTTGAAGAAGATTGATTGATGACAAACTCTTACACAAGGAATCTCAAAACCCAACAAAATTTTGACAGATCCAAGCAAACAAAAAGAAACTGGAAAGTGGGTCTTGGGTCTTATGGTGCCAGTCATCATCACCATTCTCTCCCTCCTACCCTACCCCCTACCCTATCCTACCCACCCACAGCAGAAGAAAAAAGATTGCAAATTTATTTATTTATTTATTTGTTTGTTTGTTTGTTTTTTTTTTAGAGATGGTAGGAGGAACTCACAACGAGGAGGCAAGGAGTCAGTGGACAACACGATATCGGAGTCACGGAAAGTCTCCTTGAAGAACCCTCCTTCTTGATGAGGCTGCAAGTCTAGAAGCTTGCAAATCTCCTTCACTGTCATTCCTGCCATCTGAAGCTCAACTCTCTCTCTCTCTCGATTTTCTCTCTCCCTGACTCCCTAGCACTCTCTCTCGGCTCTTCTCTCTCCCTCCCTTCCTGGCACTCCCTTTCTTTCACTCTCTCTCTCTCTCTCACACACACACACACACACGGAGCCAAGTGGAGTGTCCTCAGGAGAGGCAAAAAGACTGAGATAAGAGTTGTCTCAGTACTATGAGCAATGGGGCATACTTTGGATACCTACTGAGTTTTATTCTTACTTGGAAGTAGTTAGTTTGTTACCTTGGCAACTTCAACACATGTTTGTCAAATAATTAATTAATTAATTTTGAAAATAATTTTCATTTTCAACAAAGAAAATATTCCTGAAGATTCAATGTTTTTCTTTCCTTCACAACTTTTTTTTTGTTCTTTGAAAAAAAAAAAATTAAAAAAAAAATTTTTTTTGGGGGAAAATTTACAACATTTCTACATATGACATAATAATTAGTGTCAAACCTGCCAAGGTACTAACTAACTATTATGGTAATTTCTATTTTAAATTTCAGGTTTGACTAGTAATTGTTGTGGGTGGGGAGGGTTGTTGGGTGCATTTTCGACTAGTAGGTGAAGAAGTGAGAAATCTTGGCCTTTTCCATCCCCATTTCTTGTGTTCCCAACTTGCAGTGCTTTTTTTGTTTTTGGGGAATTTTTTAATGTAACCAAAGTGGGGGGAATCATCCATAGGGAGCAAGCCCCCCCCTTTTATTTTTTCTCAATTTTGTGAGGTAAGTGGAATGGTGATTATCCAAAAGAAGTTGTAGCCAAATTTGGCTAAAGTAGGATTTTTTTCCAAATCTCCCTATATATTGGTGCTAGCTAGGTGGCATACAAGAACCTATGGTCATAGATTAGGTTCATTATGTTGATAGATAGGCAGGTAGGATGATATGGCGAATTCAAATTTTTAAAAAATTTCCCTCCAAATATGGCGACTTTGGATTTTTCTTTTTCAAGAAAATCCTTTGTACAAATCACAACACCCTTTTTACTTTGTTGCCAAGTCACAAAAATTCATCACCTAAAAATTAAAAAATTATATATTAGAAAAAAAAAAAACCCTAATAGGAAGCTGTAGAACAAGTGGGGATCATCTCTAGCTATTTTTACTATTTTTTTTTTTCCCCTCACTTATGGTGATTGAAACTTTTAAAGAGGACTTCATTTTCAATTTTTTGAGTTTTTATTTCGCTGCTTGAAGGAATTTGGACTTGGGGAAGAAAAAAAAGGCTCATCCCAAGTGGGATGAATTTGTTTTTCTATTTTTTACTTTTTTTGGTGAGAAAAAACATGGATTTTTTTTCTTCCCATTGTAATCATGTAATATATGTATTTTTTAATTTAAAAAAAAAATCTTCACTTTTGTGATATAAAAGAATTGGAAAAAAAAAATACTGGAATTCCAGTTCACTGGTTAACTATGGTGGTTAACTAACTCAGTTTCTTTTTCTTACTACATATCTACTACCTAATAACTAACCCTCAGCTCAGTCTTTAAACTACCTACCTACCTACAAATTACCCCTCAGCCCATAGCTTTGTATTAACCATCTTCAGAAATCTAGTTACTAATACCTAGTAGTCACCTATTATCTTACCTACCTACCTACTTACCTACCTACCTACAAATGAGGGGGTGGTTGTACTAACTCTATTGATAGTGACTTGGTGGTAGAAACACCTTTGTTAACACTAACTTAACATAATTGATTTTCATTGTTTTTCATTTTCTATCCACACTAGGACATTACAAATGGCATTTTGTTGAAGGTACCAAACTTTCCCCCCTTTTTTGGTCCACTTTCATCCACAATATCGTTTAAATTGTATGTACTTTTTTTAAAAAATCATCATCAAACCGTGCTCAACATTTTCTCGTGAGCTTTTCCATGTTTTCATTGCTTTCACAAGTTTTTCGATGTTTCATTCCTTTTATGAACTTTTGCTTGTTTTCATTTCATTTCTATGATAGTGAAAGTGTATATCTTTTCTCCATCTTCAATAACATTCATGTAATGTTGCAAAATTGTTTTTTGGTGTGTTCTTGTTACTTCTTTGCTTTTGCACACTAACTTATTTCCAATGTGACGGTTTGTTTTTCATGGTGTAAGCAACAATCTATGTGTCCTGCCATAACTAGTTCTTGTTGTCATCGTCTTTTTTGTTTACATTTTTCGAACAAGTTTGTTTTTTAGGACAATGTAAAAAACAATTTTCTTCACGCACATTCAAGTATGTTAAAATGTTTTATTTCTTTTTATGTTTATGTGATATTTTTTCAATTTTGTTGTTTTTTTTTTTATGTCTAATATTTATTAGGTTTTTTCCAATCTTTTGTTTATGTGAATCTTTGTGCCACATTTCTTTTCTTGTGTTTTGATGTGTTTTGATCAAGTGTCTTATCTTGCCATGGATATTTGAAATTTGTTTGTTGCATTGGGGGTGATCGTCCTCTTCATCAAAACATTGCAACATAATTGCGAAGGAAATCAATCATCTTTGCCATTTTTTCTTTCAATATATGGTGGTGACAATAATAATGTTTTTAACTTAATTGCAAATGTTGTTACACACATTGCACTTAACATGGAATGTGGTTGAAATGGGTTCTGATTTAAGCTATTGGGTTAAATTACAAAGTAGCACACGGTTCGCTGTGTTTTTACTCACAAAGTACGACAATGAACCATGGATTCAAAACTTTAGGATAACAAAGGACATGTTATTGTCTTTTATTTAACATAGCTTGTCAAGGACAAGAAAAACCACAAGAACAAAAGTTAAAAGAAAGGTTTAAATTTAAACTTTCAAACAAATAACAAAACAAGATTATGTGATTAAAAAACAAGAACAAAAGAATTAAAACAAGAACATGAGGTGTGCCAACATGAAAACATATCTCTATTATGCTAACATATGCAAATATGAATATGAAAAAAACATGACAAGGCTATGGTGCAAGATTGTGCCTAAGATTAGTGTTGAACAAATTAAAAGAAATGAAAGGTCTTACTTTTATTTATATCTTTTTGGGGACTTAATTTAAAGAAGTTTCCAAAGAGATTTTTATATGTGCGTCAAATAAATAAGCTTTTTGAAAACTTTCTTAACTGAAAGTCAACTATGTATTAATTGAAATTTAGCTGAAAATAAATTAAGACTTAACTAAGAGTCAATTGATAATTAATTAAAGTTAATTAAGACTTAATTAGAAGTCAACTATAAGTTAATTAAAATTAACTAAGGCTTAACTAGGAGTCAATTAAAAATTAACTATAATTAATTATGATTTAATTAAAAACTAATTAAGAATTAATTAAAAATTAGTTAGGACCTAATTATGAATTAACTATGAGTTAATTAAGAATTAATTGGGACTCAATTCTAAATTGATTGGGAATTAACTAGGATTTAACTCGGAGTAAATTAAAACTTAACTAAGACTTAATTAAAGTGAATTAAAAGTCAACTGAAAATGAATTATGAGTTGAGTGGAAGTGAATTAAAACTTAACTGAAAGTTAATTAATAATGAACTAAAACTAAATTGAAAGTTAATTAATAATGAACTAAAACTAAACTAAAAATTAAATACATGGTTGAACATTCAATCAAATGAACTCCATGATATTGACATTCATGACATAGCCAACAAGTTAAAACCACTAATTGCACAAAAAAAAACACAAGGTATTGTTTTTCAATCCCTATGGAGGTTTAGATTGTTTGCATGATTTACAAGTTGTTTCATGGCTCAAACCTATTGACATGTAACGAACAATTTGCAATTGGCAAGTCAATTGATGGTTTAGTTATATGAGAAGTTAAAGTTAATCAACATTGTGTTTAGAAATTTGATTTCATGGCCAGTGGGACAAAAGATGGAAGTTGTGATGTTAAAATTCAAATATTAATGCAGTTTACCAAATGTGCATGGTGCCATAAATGGTACACACATTTCTATTTCAAAACCCAATCTTCCATTTGTGAAAAACTATTTTTATCACAAGATAAGAAGGTATTTAATTGTGGCATAGGCAATTTTGAATGTTAAGAGGTGTTTTTCTTGATGTTTATGTTAGTTTACTTGGAAGTGTCAACAATTCTTGAGTTCTTCGAAAATCTGGGTTGTATAAACAAGACCAACATAAAGGGCTTTTTAGCTTTGTGAGAGTTAGTGAAAAAGGTTTTCCTCCTTACCTTCTTGGTGATGATAAATACCCCTTGCTCCCTTGGATTATGACACCTCGCAAGGAAGGCCAATAACAGTCCATGTTTGAGCTTTTATATAATAAAAAACATAAATCTAGATGTTCAATAGTGAGCTTTAAAAAACTTTTGTACAAAATTGATCTTAACATCACTTCAGTTCTAGATGTGTTCACATGTTACTATCTTTTTCACAATTATTTTATTGGGCAAAATCAACACGACATAAAAATGTTCTTACATGTTTTTAAACCATAAACAACACAAGATTACCAAAGGATGAATCTACATCCACCATCTACTGATTTAGATGTACAAGTGGTAAGAGAAGGACAAAAACATTATGTTAAACAACAATAAAGGAATTTGGAAATTTACCTTGCAACTCAAGGCAATTTGGTCTAATGCTTACATTAACAACTTTTGAATCTAAAGGTATGATTGAACTCTCAAATTTTCAATGATCAATCACATCTAAATTCTATACTATTGTTTATGTTTTTAGATTAAAAGATATATAAATTGAACTCAAAGTACATCTCCATGAATACAATTGTCATCACAATATAATCTAATGTTATACAACAATTATTGGATCAACAAGTGTTAAATGGAATCACAACTTATTTCAAATCTCATGACATCTATTCCAATGTTTGTGCTTTCATATTAAAAGATCTGAATTTATTTCAAGGTGCATTTCCATGAATATTACAATTGTCATAAAACATCTAGTTTATTATCTATAGCAAAAGTTGCTGAATTTTTAAGTATTATTTAAAATCTCAAATTGTCATCACATTTTTGTTTGCTTTTAGAATAAATGATTTGAATTGAACTCATCTGCTATTCCGTGAGGAGGTTCAATAGCAACATCTCCATGGGATGTAAGATCAATTTAAATTTATTTGTCCAATTTGCCATGTCCATGGGGTGATGTAGGTGTTGGTTGATTATTCCTTGTAAAACATTGTTTGACCCATCATTTTTGTCAATCTAGTAATTGCCTTCACCATATTCATTTGAATTTGATTTAAATTTTCATCTCAACATCATGAGTATTCCAACTATTTTTTAAGAACTTATTTATGAACTTTTTTCTCATTTTCCTTCAATCTTGAGGTTCATTGAAGGAATGTGGTCTATAAAATTTACAAGGGCTTTTGAACTCATCTTTATTACTTTTGCCAAGTTTTAATGGGTAGTAACGTCCTTTCTATGTACACCTATATTACTAACACATCTACCATCATCACATGTAGCTAGTTGTGTAAAATTTTTAGATGGTGTTGGGGATTTTGCTTCTACACGAACTTCATTGTTTACTTCTAGTGGACAAAGTCCTTTTGATTATATCCCAAGGATACAATTGATAGATACAATTCATATGCAACACTTGTGTTGTTACTACCTTATTGTTGTTGTACTAATGACTACCTCAAGAATGATAGGGCTCTGAAATGGAAGACATCATGCAAATCGTTTTGCTATGTCTGAAATTTGGGTGTCAAAGGACTAGTTTTTGTTTTGCACGTGTTTTTGACATTGAACACATTATAGTGTTTCAAGAACACTCTACGAAAATGGATTGAAATCATGAAAAGGAAGAGCTAGGCTTTCATCCACATGAGCTTTGATCTTGTGCAAGAGTTTTAGTTTCTTGATTAGCATAATTAAGGGTATAAATGTTATCATTTGTCCATGAAATCTCAAAAATATGGTGGTTCAAAAATGGGCATGTTGCTCATAAATGCATCTATCATCTCATAGATCATTTTGTTGAATAGTCTTCACAAATTCAATGCCACTCTATCTTGAGGAAGGATGCTTCAATAGTCTTCATTATGATCGGTGCTTGCCATGTAATTGGATTTTTTTAAAGTATTCAATGATGGTGGTCCACTTCTCCTTACAGGCAAAGCCCATTTCTTGTGTATGTGCTCTAGCCAAAACCCATAATAATAGCATAATTTAAAACAAAATTATGATGGAGATCTCAAAGCAATCCATGGAATCAACCATATCTAGTGAAGCTATATGTTCATCTTTTTTGGCTTGGACCAAGGCTACAACTTCTTGATGCTCCTAGTTGGGCTACTCGGGTTTTTTAATGGACCTTATTTCATTTCCAATGTCGTTAAATCGTTGTGCCTTCTTTTTGCCTTTCTTTTTGTTGTTTTTTGGATTTGCACATGGTTGAATAAAACTATCATTTCCAACTACAAGAATGCTTGTTTGTATGGATTATAATTTGTCATGCTCTTCATATTCTTCTTCAACTACTTGCTTTTGAATTTTGTTTGCATGCACATTGAGTTTCAAATATCAAAGGAATGATGGATGGAATTGTTTTGCTTATTTGGCATGTTAAACAAGGGATCATTGTTGCCATTTGCACCTCATCACCCACATCCACTTGTTTCTGCCACTACAGAATTCTGCATCAACCTTTCTAGCATCATTGTTACAATCAATCCTTCTACAAACTCCGTTGTGACCCTATTTTGCAAGCTACATTGGTGCCATGTTGTTCTTGGTGGTGACGGCAATTCTTATTGATGTGAACAATCCAAGGAGGTCTACTACAATGAAACGTGCTTCCACTTACTACTCAAGGTAGTAGGAGGGATGTGTAGGCTTTGTGTGAACTATCCGAGAACAGTGGCATAAGTTTACCATTGACTCAAATCAAGGGGACTTTTTTCAGTTGTTAGCTAACATTTTGGTTTTCCTCCAAAACCTACAAAATCTTTAGATTCCATGTTAGTTATCTTTGAGCGAACTTTGAGAGATAATTATGCATGCTATGTAGGCAACCACATCACTTTTGAGACATCACATTTCAAGTGTGGCTGCAACTCTGAATTGAACAACACATATTTTAACCAGTCACCTATTATCCCATCTATCTACCTACAAGACTTATCATCCTACCTACCAATCTACCTACCTACCTACCTAATTGACCAATCCTTTCAACAGACTGCCAATGGTTCTGCCCTTTAAATGACATCCATAAGGATGATAAACATTCAACATACTGAATTGGAAACAAATGGTGGTTTAAGTATGGTGAAGTCCAAATACATCCTTCATTTATGCTGCTGCAAGTGTTTTCTTGTGTGGACTTTGTATGCAGAGCTTAGAATGTAGGGGATACCTCAACTTTAGCCCCTTAGTGGACTCCACACATGACCCTGGAGGTACCAAACTTTGCCCCTTTCTGGGTACTACATCCCAATACCTTTGGAAATCTGTGTTTCTTTAGAGAACTCCAAATGACCCTAAAATGTAGGAATACCAAACTTTAGCCCATTAGTGGACTCCTCCACATGACCCTAAAATGTAGGAATACCAAACTTTCTCCCATTAGTGGACTCCACACACGTCCCTAGAATGTAGAAATACCAAACTTTAGCTCTTATTCTGGGTACATCCCAATGTCTCTATGCTCGAGGATAGAGGCAACAACCAAGGAGCAAAATAACAGATTGCAATTCATTTGAACCATATCCAACCAAGTAGCAAAATTACAGATCGCAATTCATTTGAGCCATACCAACAGGAACATACTACTAGATTGAGGAAAACCGAAATAATCCATGAAAGGGTTAGTTATTGTCTACAAATGACCCAAGCATAATTGAACACAGATCATTATCCACATAACATGCTGCTCTTTTATTTTATAAACAAACACATACCACCTACAACAACATACAATACTTGCTTATATTATCTTCTTCTACTGGACAACAATCTCCTGCATGTGTCCAGTATCTCTTACTTAGGACAGAGACCTTAACAACTCTTTTTTATCTTTTGTTTTTGTGGTTTTCTTTTTTTCTTGTTTATTGCTCCCCTCTTTCATGCCACTTTCTACAGCCATGGCCAGTGAGAACTCAATAACCTTCAACCTCAAAACCCCTATTGAGAATTCATCTACGTCAACGACACACTAGCACCATGGAATCAACAGTTTACACATCACCCTCCTCTCCAAAGGATTAGAAGAAGAGTTGTCTTGCCTGCAATACCCTCTAGCTGCAAGCATCTCTCTAGAAGCACACGTTGCAGTCCTTCCATGGGCGCACCTTCCATGGGCACAAAGCAACGCTCCAGTCATTAAACAATATCACTGCTGAACACCCAGATCTTCTCCGAATCCAAAGTGGTTACAGTACAGCATGCTGTAATATGAAATAAACAACAAACTTCCTCTTGTGTCAGTCTCTTGACATTATCAGAACCATGTGATGTCAAGGTCACACCCTAGATGCATGGAAACAAATTCCAACCTAAACCTGCCCCTTTCCACTTCCAGCAGGATCCTTGTACATCTGAACCAGTTCCTTCACCACACGCTTAACACTGCCATTATTCTTGAACATCAAACGACGATTCATCTCCATGTCATAGAATCCCTGGTCATAAAAGTCAAATCACCTGGTTAGTCTATGCCTTCAATGTTTCAAAACAAAAAGTCAAACCCAATGCCACTTCACACATACACCAGCCAAACAAACCCACTCCCAAATGACCAATAATTTGTATTTGGGGAATGGTTGAGAACAAGAGAAAGGAATTGAAGTACCATTTCCTCCAGCTCTTCCAGCATGGGATCCCACTCCGATGCAGTCACCAAGTCATCAATGGTGCGTTGCATATCATTGTCATTCTTTTTCAACAACTCCAAGTTCAAACTCCTCTGTGTGAACCCCATTGCTTCAAGGCTTGCTACTATGGCATCCACAGGGTCAGTTTCTGCTGCTGCTGCTGCTGCTTTAATCTGCTCCCTCTCTATGGAGGGACCTCCAAAGTCATTGGAGGGTTGGACTGGCATATCTACCATGGAAAAGTTTCCAAGTTCACTGTTTTCCATATCAGCATCCTGAGCTTCTTCTGGACCCTTCCCTGCCTCACCCATCTGAAAATCTATAATAATGGGTGCAGTCAATTCACGATCTATCACCGGGTATTCAACCTTGTCCGTATCTTCCTGAGGCTGGGTTGCCACAGGATTTGTATCAGACATAATAAGATCATTTTCACCTTGTGGAGGCACTGCAGCAGAAACAGTATTCACTACAGGAACTCCACCTTCAAGCTGTGTGACACCAACACCTGTATTGGCAAGTGTATCAGGTGCAACTACTGGTACTTCAGCTAGTACTTCATCTTCCTTCTCTTGATCTGCAGTATCCTGTCTGGGCATAACCAATGATTCCATCATTTGAGGGGATTCCTCATCCTTCTCAACAACCTGCAAGGCAAGAGCACAAACATCTGGTTAATCTACTTTTGTTCCCATGCAAACCAGAATACCAAAAGCAGAGCTATAAAAGTTACTGAAGTAGCAAAAATTTGTTTCAGAAGTACCTGAATCAGCACCCACACACGATGTCCAAACTTTGGCCCTGCAGGTGCTACCAGGCGCCAATGTGACACATAGCGGCCAGGCCTTTCAGGGGCCACAAGATCAACAGACACTTCTACTTCGTCATCTGGAGCTAGTCCATGCTCTGGCAACTGTAAAACACATATGTCCAGAATCAGTCTCTTCATTTCCTTCTCCAAAGCTAACCAAAATCTGGCATGGAGCACATATGAGAGTGGAAATCAAAGGCCACAGCAAAACCAGTTCTCCCTGTATCCCACTTGTAGCACCTATAATTATAGCAGGCAAAACACATCTGTTTATGAAGGGCTTGTAATTCGATTGACTACCCCTGCACTTTGCAGCAGGTGAAGTTTACTCTGGCCTCAGACTAAATTTTTTTTCATTTTCTTCCCCAGTGCATGTCAGAAAATCCATCCTGTTTCAGACAGGAAGGAAATTTACTTTGCATTACAGATCTATTTTCACAGATCTAATACATTGAACATGTAAGAAACAATCATCTAGCACAAAGAAAATAATGAGAACAAAGCTAAATATCTACCTCAAGTGTAGCTGCATATATAGGTCCCATTTCATCCCCACCAACATGCACAAGTTGAGTCTGCTGTGGCCATGCCAATGAACCACTATTTCGTAGACGCCATATTTTGGTGAACTGGGTGCCAGGTGCAAGTTCAGTTCCATCAAAAATGGTCACATCCTGGACAAATCGGGCATCCAACTTTCCACCAGATCCACCCGACCCAAACAAGCTCACTCCTGCACGAGCTTCTGGTTTCCCACCATAAGGACCACCAGGTCCTCCATGGTGGTGACCTCTTGTGGAACAGGCTGGTCTTCCCCCATAGTTCATGGGATTAGCTGGGCATCGCAGCTGTACATCAGGACAAACAGATCAGAATTAAGCCTGGCATTCACTTATGATCTTCAACCGAGAAAAATCAGTAGAATAGAAATCCTAAAGGAAAATTGCCAGCACACTGTGCACAGAACATCATCAGTGAGTAACTATACCATCGGACCACCAAACACAGGTGGGTGAAGATGTCGTGGGCGGAACAGTGGTCGATCAATTCGATCGTAGTTTTCAGCATGCCCATGTTCTTCGAAGCATGCTTGACACAAGTCATAGTTATGTTCCCTGCACAGTTAATGCACCCATGGATGTCAATATCAAGTCACCATCAGTCAGTGGGTGAGACACCACTGAAAATAGGAAATCTCCTGATCCCACAAATAGACCCAGAAGTTGCTGCTGCTGCACAGACAAGCTGGAGCAGACACAGTCTTGTCAGGAAAGATAACTCACTTTAGGGACTTGTACCGAGGTCCAACAATTGGAGTCATGTTGCACATGTCACACACCACACCATAATGGAGAACTGGCTGCTCCTCTTGGGCAGTCGCAGCAGCAGCAGCACCTGAGACATTGGGTGCCTTGGAAGAGGGGATAGACTGGTCATCAACTGGAGTAGCAGAAGGAGGCACAGGGGCTGCTGCTGGGCCAAACACAGGGGTGCTAGAGGAAGAAGGGTGGCTGAATGGGAATGCAGCTAGAAAAGGATGTGCCAGGTCATCCCTGTTGATTGCAGTTGGGAGAGCAGAAAAAGCTTTTGCAATTGAGTCCATAACCTCTGACACCACCTGCTTCGGAGCATTCTTGATCAGAGGTTCACAAGCTTGCAGAACCTGTGTCACATGATCAGCTGTCTGTTTAGCTGTATCCTGAGAGAACTTCATTGTTGACTCAACAATGTTCTTCAGATTTGGTGGGTTCTGAGGACGACCATGGTGCCGACCATGATGGCGCCCCTGCGGACCATGTGGACCACCACCATGATGATGTGGTGGTCCTCCATGGTGGTGGTGGTGGTGGTGGGGGTGGGGGTGATGACCAAAACGGCCAGTGAATGGAGGAGGAGGAGGAGGTATGTAGTCAGGAGTGGCTGCCATTGAAGATGCCACAGTAGTGACCTGCAACCGGAGAGGATTCAATCCTTGATTCACACAAGCATCCTGCAAATCTTCGTCCCCTGCCATAGTCACCACGTCATTCTCCATATCTGTGTATGTAATCACAAGCTCCAAGGACACTGGGAGCTTGAATGTCTGCCGAATGATATCCTCCAATTGGCTGTAGGACAGATCTGGTCCATTTGTTGAAGGAGATGCCTGCACTGTGATTCGGCGCAGTGTATCGGCATACTTAATCTGGGGAAAAAAACAGGCAGACAAAAACTGTCAACAAAAGAAGAACACAGAACTGGAGTAACAGTCAATGAAAATCTCAGAACAAAGTACAAGTACAAACTGGTTCTTGGAGCAATTCTTGGACACCTAGTCATCCATCTGCTTGAACAACGCCTTCCAAAACACAAGAGTTTTACAAGGATACTGTTATCATTAGAATAAGATGATTACTCTCTCCGGTCACAACAAAATATGGGATCAGACAACAAAAGTAACCACAAATCAAGCACTTGACAATGCAATCAGGGGACGGACGATGTGTAGAAGAAGATCCCCTGACAAAGAAGAAATCCAGCGGCATCAGCATAATGAACCATGCCTATAATATCTGCAATTGCAGGCAAGAGGACTCCTCCAACGTAATCTACTGCTGTCTCAGTACTATCTGCTGTCATTTCCGACCAGTGTATCATCTCTTCTCTAACAAGGCGGCATCTTCCCTCACAGGCTGATGAAACAAAAAACAAACTCCCTTTAATGTTCCTTGTTTCTGCGAGGGTTTGTTGCTTAAGTATGTATGATAAACGAGAGATATACACATCATACATAAGCAACAAACCCTCGCAGACACTAATCGACAGAGCGAGAGCGCGCGAGAGCGCGCGAGAGAGAGATAGAGAGAGTGTTTTGAGTCAAAGAGAGCGGCTCAACGCACCTTTAGCACGAATGTTGTTGCCATGGCTGCTGCGTACTGCTTCAATTATCGGATTCACTTCTTCCCGGAAGTGATATTGCTTCGAAATTCACGCAGACGCAACAAGCGATCAAACTTCTCACTTGAAAAGAAAAGGCAAGAGGGGGGGAAAAAACAACGCAACACCTCACTCGAAAGAACGAAAACCAATTCCTCAAACCAGCACACAAGAGGGAGGGAGTGCGGTAAGAACTCCTAAAGCGAAGCCAGAATTTGCAAAACAGAAGCGAAAACCACTCTCAAACAAGCAAACAAACAATACTTCACCAAATCAGGCTCAAATCGAAGCGAATCAACGAAATCTCGAACCGGAAACTGATGGCCTACTCAAAGAGCTCCTCTGTGAGCTCGATCCTGCAGCAAATCCGTCGAGAAAATCGTGACAAAGGTGAGAGATTGCAACGTACGTCCGTCCGTGTGCGTTCCAGTGAGCCGCACTAAGAGAGAGAGAGAGAGAGAGAAACAGAGGGTGTGCGAAGAAGCAAGCAAAGGAGCGGTGAGGAGTTTATAGGAACCGGGCAGGTCTATTTCGGGCAGGTCTACGAACTTTATATCCCTATACCCGCTCACCTTGAACATACGTGTTCCCTACGCATTCCCGGAGATTTTTTTTGGGGGGGCCAAAATTAAAATTCATTTTAAAACAAAATTGAAATTTCCCCGATATTGCAGCGTCGGTTCTTCCATCCGTCCCTTGGACGTGCACTCTTTCGTCCGTCGGTCGCCAAGAACTGTTTCCGTCCCTTGGACGTGCTCTCTCTTGTCCTTCAGTCGCCGAGAACTGACTCCATCCAGACTCTCACTCACTTGAGGCTTGGAAGTGCTCTCTTTTGTCCATCGGTCGCCCAGAACTTTCTAGAAAGATCTCCTGTATTACTTCTTCTTCTACCGGCGGTCGGGGAAAGTGGCCTCGAAAGTTCCGCGTTGCCGTGAGTAATACGCCTCGGTTTCTTCGTCGGTTTGTACAACAGTTGCCCCGAGTCGCCGTCCGTCAGTCGCGGTTCAGAGCTTTTGATTCCACTAGTACTCTCTAATAGTAAGAAGGATCTACTACCGACCAGGGATGAACTCGGTTAACTACCGTCAGAATCGATGAATATAAGATGAACGCAGTTTTACACTGTCAGAATTGGATGGATGTGAGATGGCGTATGGGAAACTCCACTCCCGTATTAATGGAGTAATACACTGTCATCGTGGATAGATTTTGAACGGAAGATGGTGGTTCCGTCCTATGGATGACTAAATTAACGAATGATATACTCTTCTTTCATCTGTTGTCTTAAGGCAGTGCTAACTGATGCCCCGGATTTTGACTATTTTAACTCTGTCGTCCCGCACACGTTTTAACTGGCGTTATTTCAGCGCAGCTTAATTACCCGGCAAGCAAAGCAAAGGGAAAAAAAAAAGAAAAAAAAGTATCCAAGAGGGGTTATATATATAATCTATAATAATATATTATATTTATATAATAATTTTTTTTTTAAAATTTAAAAATTTTGAACCTAAGTAAATGGGTTCTACAATGTGGACACATTTGGAAAAAGGAAGAGTTAATTGTAAATATGTATTGCCCTTTTTTTTTTTCATGCTTTTCATCCATTTATAGTTAAATTTTAAATGTTTGGGTGTCAATTGCAAACTACCCAAATTAGGATTTTTGCATACAATCCAAATGCTAGGCTTTTTGGCATACTATTCTATTTTACAAATACATTATTTTATTTTATTTTTATTTTTAAAAAATTTGTGTAAGCATCCAATTTGACTTCCAATAGTTGAACCCTAGCCTTGGGTTGCTTCAAATAAAAAGATTTGATGCACACAAATGCAATCCAATTCACTATCCAAATTGTGCACATTGAAACATCATAAGTATGTTGTAGATACATGTACATAATAATAAGCATATTCATGTATAAACTAATAAACAATGGTGTGGTTGCATGAACACCTATTGCTTCCCTTTTTATTTCTTCTCATTTTTAGGTGTTCTTGTTCCCCAGTAAATTCTCCAAAGATTTCATTTGTTTAGTGTTTTAGCCAACAAAAACAAGTTGTAGAAAGGGAATCTCCTTAGAAGTATGCATTAAAAAAGGGACATGATTTGAATGGCTCCTTTTTTCACCCTTTGGTTTTGATGCTTGGAAAACCACTTCAAATAGTTTTTTACAATAAGCTAGGATTTAGGGTGTATAGCTATTGTGGGTTCCTAATATAGTGTTGAATATTATGCTCACTTTAGACTTGGAGTTGAGGCCAAGAAGAATTCTTGGGGGACAATAATGGGAAATTTTGAAAATTTTGGCTTGGTGTTTGATTTCTTATTAAACAATGATTTCTTGAAGGTCAAGGACTTCATGTGTAAAGTTGTTTGTTGGCCAATAGGTTGAGCCTTGGGTGAACCAACACCCACACTTTGTACTAGGACTAGATGAACAACCATTGCACTTGGATGAAGATGAACTAGACTAGAGGTTAATAGATTATGATTTTAGATTTGTTGCATTAGTCTTAAGGAGACCATTGGGCTTTGCATGGAGTGACGTTCGTTAGTGTTGTATGGTTCTTGATTTTGAAAAGAACTTTTGGTTTCAGTTTTTTAGTTTTATTTTTATTTCCTTGAACTTACCGTGTGTGTGTGTGTGTGAGTTTGAAGATGGTTTTCTAGATTTACAAAATCTCTATTTTGGGAAATTTTTCAAAAATTTGGAGCCTAGTCCAAGTTAAGAAGCAATTCGATTTTATTGGCCCTATATTGATATTGCGTTGAGAATCAATATAGAATATAGTAGCTTCAAGGGATTTTGCCCCCTAGAAACTAGGTGAGATGATTCATCCTAATTTGGTTATTGAAAATTCACATTCATCTTTTGACATTACGATTTCTTTGCCACCTTTTCAAATGTGCACCTAGCTTCAAGTTATTTTGTCACCAATCCATAATTCACAAAATTAAATTTGAAACTATTTTTTCCAAAAATGGTTATGGCAACCATCATACACAAAAATTCATGTAACTGTTTCAAAATGTGACCATGTGATTCAAAACATTCAAATACACACATGTCATGACCATATTTATTTCTTTGTTTGAAATTTTGCACAAATGTGAAAAACAAATATGAAAAGGGAATATTTGACCACTTCTTTTTTTTTGTGGAAAAAACATCATTAGATATATAAAAAATTGAAAATCATGTTGGAACATTTTCCTATTGGTTTTGGTTTGATAACAATTTTTATAATGTTTAGATAGGTTCTTGAAACATGTCATCATTTAATGTGAGATTCTTTTAGATTTTTCATAACCAATAAGATGTTAAAAAATGCAAAAAAAATCATGACAAATTACAACAACATGATAATGTACATTAAAATAGACTTTTAAAAAAAAAATCCCCTTATCTATGATCAATTTATCATACAATATCAATTGTTGATATTAAATTAATGGTAGGACCATTGTGTATAACACACCTTGTTTATATTGCACCAAAAAAATATTAATAGCCTACGTAAATATGTAGGCACATTCATGCTAACATAGTATTTCCCTGATAGCAAGGCCTTACCCTATACATTAATAAAGATTATAAGAGTCATTTGAAGAGATTTTGAGACATCACCTAGTTAAACAATAATTTCTTTCATTCTAGGGGGTGGGTGATGGTTGTTTAGATCATAACAAATGGAAAACACATTTTGCTAGTTTAATTGGAACTTCATTTTTTTTTGTATTTTGGTTTTTTCATATGTAAATTTGTCAAATGCAACTTCAAGAAGTAAGTCATGTTCTCCACAAAGGAAAAGGCCTTTTCCCCAAGGAATAAAGGGGTGTTGGAAATTTGACTATGGGCTTTTTTTTTGGGTTATAACTTTTAGTCTTATAATCTCAAATGAAGAATGCAAGATAATTTTAGATATCAACATTTCAAGAGCTTTTCACCATTATAAGAAACATTCGAAAACTAAGTTGAATTTTTTTCCCTTTCACCAATATAAAGAACATTTGAAAACTAAGTTGCAATTTTTCCCTAAGGAAGGAAGAGGAGACTAAGTTGCCTTGGAAAACAATTTCCCTTAAGAAGCAAATTATCGCATGTTTGACAAGAAAATACAAAAACAAATTATGTCCAAAACTTTCATCCCAGGGAGAAGGTAACTTCATCCCTCGTCCCTCAAAAAGAAGGTTATTCAAAAAATTTAACTTTTAATTTTTTTTCATCATTATTTTTTGTTTATAACTTCAAATCAAGAATGCAAGATCATTTTATATATTTAAATTTAAAGAGATTTCCAATGAAAAACATTTGATTTGGACAAATTTTATCCACTAACTTTTTCTTGTCAAAAATTCAAGAACTTACTCCCAAAAAAATTTATTTATGGGGCAACTTACATTCATATAAATCCTATTGTTCAATGTTGCTACTCCTACTTTTCCTATTTCAGATTGGTATTTCCCCCCTTAGTTATTTGTAGGTGTGAGAAAAGTTGTCCAAATTCAAGTTGTTTAGGCTAAACTTGGAAGGTTAATTATTTTTTTCAATCTTTGTTTCTTGATGATTTTTTTTATTATCCATGTTGTTTTTGGGAAATTGTCGTTGATAAAGTATTTGTTTGTTGTGTGTAGGAATTATTTAGACATTGTACATTTTATTATACACATTGCATCTTTTTTTTCCTTTCAATTGGTTGTAAATGTTTAGGTTGATTTTTTGATAGATAGTAGAATCTTATTTTGGAAAAAAAAATATTTATTTATAATTTCTCCTTCATGGTAGTAATGTTTTAGTAGAAAATGGGGGAATCAAGTCAAAATGAAAATTTAATTTTGATTTAAGAAAATGAAACCAATGAAAATGAAATGAACATTGAAAGTAGAAATGTGCAAATAATGAAGAAAATTTTGCAAAAATTACATGTTCAAAGAAAAATTTGGAAAAGCCATAACAAAAATTCTTTATGTTGGGCATTTTATTGTGTGAATGATGGGAAAAAGGTTGAAGCTAGATCTTGTCAAATCATGAAATGTATTTTGTGTTATGATAATGCTATAAATATTTTTAATCCAAAAATTAAAAAAAGGAAAGGTTTAATAACCTATCATAAAACTTATGGTATAATTGTTCTGAAGCAACATGTAAGTGCATATCATTCTATAATTGCAAAGAAATTTGAAGAAGAAATTAACAATGAAATAACAAAAAATGTTGAAAGACAACTTACAAAGAAAAGACCAAATGTCCCAACAAGTGCAATTTCTACTTTTTTTATTGTTAAAAAACCTTTCAAAAAGGATGATGTGTAGGAAAAAACATTTTTGCAAGACTTTGGCCTTTTGATTATGAAAAATAACTTACAATTGCAATTTGCTAAAAGTGTATGGTTTAAACATTTAATATTACATTTGTGTCTTAAAATTGTCTTCCCTTCTAAAACATAGTTCTGTTAGGAAATATTACCTAACTTGGTGGAAAAAATGAAACAAGTATATGTTTTGCCAAAATTGACAAATTATATTTATGCCACAACAAGCTTTGATTTATGGATGTCAACGGGAGCACATGATATATTTGTTCTTGTTATAAACTTTTTGGGATTTGATTAATAACCCAAACATGTAACTATTGGTTTGTTTGAAACAACATAAATTACTTGGTAAGCATTAGCCAACAAATTGATAAAATTGCTTGATCAATATGGGTTAAGAAATAAAATCATTGCCTATGTCAAGAATGAAGGTTCTAATTTTAATATTACGATGATTGCTTTGAAATTTGTTGTAAAATGTGAAGTCCTTAGTTTGGATGAAATTTTGCAGGGTTTTTGTTTTGACAAATTTTTTTCTAAAGCATATCAATATGCTACTACTAATGCACAAGTTTAGAAAAATCTCAAGTTTGTTTTAAGCAAGTATACTCAATCAAATTTGTAGAAATGTATAACTTGGCCAAAAAAATTTGGAAAGGGTAGATAAGAATGGAATAAGGTTTGTTCATATTCAAAACTACCTTCAAAAAAATTAAATATTCCAATGAAAACAAGGTGATTATTTAACCTATTGCAATTTTTTTCCTTAATTTTTTCCATAACTATTGTCATTTTTGTTTCTTATTGATTTGCTTTAATTAAACATTCTAAAATTGCAAATTTAAATTTGTTTGTAGATTTATTAACAAAATCATTATGTTTCAAAAAACTTTACTATTCAAAAATGTTATTATTCTTTGTTATAGTAGGCAAAATATTGTCAGAATAAGTGGAAGAGTGCCTCCTCTTCTTACTTGGCACATCTCTAAATAATTGTGGACTTTTTATCTCTTGTTGTGACTGCTTGTGTTCTGAACTAATCTAGTAGCCACTAGTTGCTTTATGATGCATTACAATCTACCATTACTATGTGCTAAAAATTCAGGGAAGAAATTACGAACCCATGTGCCCCTATAATTTGATTGATGATGATTTTGGGATAGCTTTTGAGTTGTCTTTGTTTGCTTCCAACATTAGAAAAGAAGTTTGTGGTGTTTTGGATTCTTTTCTTTCTTTCAAAAAATGAAAAATGAAAAAAGAAGCTCACAACATGTTATCTTTGATGCTAGACCCTAGATTCAAAAGCCTTCATCTAGTATATTATTTTGTAAGTCAAGAAGAAGGTGTAAATATTGTGAATGAATATGATAGGAGAAATTTGTATCCTATGCTTTTGAAGTGTTATCATCATTTGCATCCAATGATAGAATCTATTGGATGTATAAAACAACAAAAATAGATGATGAAGATTCAAGTTTGGATATTTTTCAATAGACTGCATCCACAACATGCCATCAAAAGAACTTGTCACCAAAGAATTATTGATTTTTAGATGTTACCAAGTGGATCCCAAAAACATCAAGTGTCCTCTTCAATGGTGAAAAATACATGAAACCATGTTTTTTTGCAATTAATTGTTTACAAACATTACATGGACATTTGTAGACTTTGACATTATGTGTAACTTATATTTAAATTTCATTATTGAAATCATTTATGCATATTAGTCCAAGTTCATTCCAAAGCTTGCAAATAATGTATGATCAAATGGCTTTGTAAATATGTTAAATGTGAAGGTCCATTCATATAATCCCTTCTAAGTGAATGCTACTAATTCTAAAGTAGATTCTATTAAAAAGTAACAACCAATTTGCCTTAAATGAATAATGCTTATGTTACCAAATTCTACATAAGAATTCAATAAGCATTATTCAAGTAATCTCTACCAAAACATTTTGGTAATAAAATTAGTCACAATTCCCAATTTGAAACAAGGATTTGAAAATAAATTTATTAATTTTAAAAATAAAAATAATAATGCACACTTCACATTTTGGTCTACCACTAAATACTCAAAAGAACAGTGTGAAGAAATATCCAAGTTTCTATCATAACAAGTTGTAGTGGAAAGAATCAACATTTTCTTGATCTCAAAACAAAATGCAAACAAACATTGCGCTCAACTAGAAAAAAAAAGAACCTTGAGAATCCTCAAACGGTGATCTTCTCCAAACATGAAAGAAAATGAAACAAAGCAAGATTCAAAATGTTCAATAACCTAAATCTTCAATATTGAACAAAAAGTTGGTGACATCCCCTTGTGTAGAATTGCATAGGTGTGCATTATACTTTTGGTAGAAGTAGTGTTGGCATCAAGGCAAGTCAATACCCCTTTAAAAACCTCTAATGATCCTTCAAAAGATGGTCATTGTCCAAAATTAACTAGGGCAATTTGCCCTTACCAAAATGGTAGAATTGTCCTTATCAATTGGTGTTGACCAGACTAATAATTCAATCATGAAAATTAGGAAGTTCATAACTTCTCTAAATAGAATCCAAATTTATCATTTTAAATGCCTATCTTATAGTTGTTGGAAAGAGCTTTCCAACGCCATATCATTCTTCCTAATTGAAGGTGATTTGACCTCTCAAATGATAAAAAGATGAACTTATTTTCGTAATTAATTTGATAAGAAAATTTCATGACTCATAATTTTCTCAAACAAATTCCAAATCAAGCGTTCCAAACATCTATTTTATAGCCCTTGATAGAACTTTATAATGGCATGTTAATTGCCTCAATTGGAGTTCATATATATTTTAAAATTGTCCAAAAATACTATTCAATAGCATATTTGATAGGTATTTTCTACAACTAGTTTATAATACTAATTTTTTTTCCCCTTTAACCTCAACTTGGTTGTGTGAGGGTACATGAATAATTTGTAAAGCACCACTTTAAATTTATTCTTTGATATATTCATTACAAGATAAAATGGCTTTTTTGACCAAAAATTTCAGTAAAAAAAATCCATATGGTTTTTTTACCCCCATGTCCAACTTGACCAAAGTGCCATTCTAGGCAAGTCATTTTGGACCCAACCATTTTGACTAGGTCCTTTTCGTTGGTTTTTTTTACCATGTTTTTTTACTAAACCACCATGACGATAATATAAATTAGGCAAAAACCAAATTTATATATATATATATATATATATATATATATATATATATATATATATATATATATATATATATATATATATATATATATTATAATTTTTATATTTTATATATATATATATAATTTTTATATTTTTTTTCTATCTTTTCTATACAT
>Ga0116227_10004527_pt1 | contig 30119 bp, 17 predicted proteins | sample S1TSphgellanicum_FD_89693 | JGI IMG/M metagenome (GOLD analysis project Ga0116227, IMG submission 89693) | Host-associated microbial communities from peat moss isolated from Minnesota, USA - S1T2_Fb - Sphagnum magellanicum MG | ecosystem: Host-associated > Plants > Peat moss > Unclassified... | reverse complement strand
TTCCCTTTTGTATTTGATAGGGTTATTGTCCTCTCCTCCAATCCTCCAATAACCCTATCAAATACTGTCAGTACCAAGTACCTGCCTCTTCTTAGGCCGGTTAATGTGAGAATACCTCCACCCTTAGGCCGCCACCTTACTCTAGGGTCAATCTTTTCAAGAGTCAATTTTTTGCACTCGAGGTTGGAGCAAGATGAACTTCTTCAGGGGACAAGTGTTGTTCAAAAAATGCTGCTACCAAACACATGCTCCCATGAAGTGCAAATCAATTAATGGCACCTAGGTCAAAATTTTGCTAATGAAGTGTGACTCACAGCGTCACAATATTATGTTTGATTATAATATAACTGGGCGACGTCTTCTAAACTGAACTTCAAGAGCCAAGTGTAACCTTTTCTTTATAATCTCCTTTTCCAAGAGGCTTCAAATTATTTGGAAAAAACTGATGCTTGTTCAATTGAAACCTGAATGTAGGATTTTTAAAAGTATTAATAATATTTCACATTTTTATTGCTCAAAGTAGGCAACAAAATCCAAAAGTTTATGACCAAACTTGATGAGATATTATTAAGTAAAAAATAATTTTGATGTGTGATTATATCCTTTCGCATACTTAATTTCTTAATATAGTAGTAACTAAGTAAATTCAATAAATAACAAAGTCCTTTGACATATTCAACTAGAAAACAAAACCCAAATTACAAACCATTCACATTGTTGTTGTAAAAGTTGAGCTGCTGCAGCTACAAGCTGGATTAAGTTAGTACCCTTTAAAAGGAGTTCTAGAACTGTTTCTTTAGAACTTGAGTACTGACTGCACAAGCGCCTCGTGGAAGAGGAGGCCCAGTTGTTGTTTTGTTAGGTAAACTAGCGCAAGAAATCAGTCATTTTTGGGCTCTTCATGAGCTGGCCTGCGGTTGCTGAGGCTGCGTCGCAGCTTTGGCAAGAAACTTGCACGAAATTACATCCTGGAGCTCCGGGGCTGATGGCAGAGAGAAAAGGACGCCAGAATCCTCTTCTTTTAAAGCCGCCTGATTCCAACAGTCTTTCTTCAATATTTGCTCTCCTCCCGCCAGCAGCTCCAAGCTTTCTAGCTGCCTCTGCGCACGAGTCTGCTGCAGCTGGCGCAGGAGGACTTATCAGTTTATGTTATCTGAGTACTAGCTAACGTTGTATTCTAGTAAAATAACTCGACAGTTATAGGAAGTCTTGAGCTTTTGCTATTCTTGAGAAGCTTAAGGAAGACAACAAGTCCAGTCGCGGGTCCAGGTCTACTAGTTGTCGCTTGTTCGAGCTTAATGCGACCTATGTTGAGCTAGTGGTACGCTTACAGGTGTGTTGGAGTGGGGTCTAAGATGGTGGTAGTGGGAATTTGAAGCTAGTATAATACATGAGTTATATTAGCTGAGTCGATCTGTGAGGAGCTGTGGATAGCTAGGTGGTGTACTCGGAGCTTATAGACTGTGGTCCACTTAGTAACATTTGCTGGATTTTGTTGGTGGCGGTACATTAGGGGGTGCAAAGTCGATCAGCTACTTGTATTTGCAGTGGGTGACAAGAAGTGAAGTATTGTAAACGCCATGGTGATGCGGAGTTCGAAACAAGTGCGGCTCAGTTTGTGTCTGTTGTTGCTTTGTATAAGCGCTACCTTCGGAGTTGCGTACTATCCGGATTCGTGGGAGCTGATAGTGAAGAATGGTGGTGTGTCGGCAATGCATACGGTGCTGCTACATACGAACAAACTCGTCATCTTTGATAGGACTGACTACGGTCCGTCGCAGATCAGACTGCCGGATGGTATTTGCAGGCACGATCCCAACGATTTAGCTCTGAAAGTGGATTGCTGGGCGCACTCGGTGGAACTGGATCTCGCCACAAACACGGTTCGGCCGTTGGAGGTCCTCACCGATACCTGGTGCTCGTCTGGCGCTGTCACCTCGGATGGAACGTTGACGCAGACTGGCGGCTGGAATGATGGAGGGAGGAACGTTCGTCGAATAGGGGATGGGCCCACGGACAATTGGGTTGAGTTCCAGAACCAGCTGGCTGTCAATCGCTGGTATGCATCCGATCAGTTGCTGCCTGATCAGGTTATTATAGTAGTTGGAGGTCGTGCCGAATTCAGCTACGAGTTTGTTCCCAGGCGTAACGGCCAAGGCGCGATTAATCTCCCTTTCTTAGCGGCGACAAACGAACCTGATGCCGAGAACAACCTGTACCCCTTCACGCATCTCTTACCTGATGAAAATCTTTTTATATTTGCCAATAGAGATTCAATACTCCTCAACTGGAAGACTGGCGAAGTGGTGCGCACTTACCCAACTATTCCCGACGGTCCTCGTAACTACCCATCCTCAGGATCCTCAGTCATGCTCCCCCTATCAGCAGCTAACGGATTTACCGAAGCAGAGATTATGATTTGCGGTGGGGCACCAGATGGAGCTTTCCAGGCAACCAACTTCGCCACTGCTTTACAAACATGCGGTCGCATTGTGGTCACGGCAGCCGCTCCTAAATGGGAAATGTCGCTAATGCCTATGCCACGAGTGATGGGGGACATGCTGATTTTGCCGACTGGAGAGGTACTGATTATCAATGGAGCTCAGCAAGGCACAGCAGGTTGGGGAGATGCCAAAGTGCCTGTGCTGACCCCAGTGCTTTACAACCCCACAACACTCAGATTCCAAGTGATGCGACCCACCACCATTCCAAGGCTCTACCACTCTTCCGCAGTTGTTTTGCCTTCAGGCGAGATTTTCGTGGGTGGTAGTAACCCAAATGAAGGATACGTTTTCTCTGGCGTTCCTTTCCCCACCGAGCTCCGCTATGAGAAGTACAGGCCTTACTATCTCAATGCCGCCTACGACCTACGACGGCCGACGATTGTTGGATCTCCAACGGAAGTGTTGTACGGCGCAGCCTTCCAAGTGACCTTCAAACTCGCACAGGCGCCGTCGGGTGTTCTCTTCCGTCTCTACTTCCCTTCATTCACGACCCACACGTTCTCGCAGAATCAGCGGTCGCTGGTCTTGAAGGCAGGCGCGGTTGTTCCTGTAGGCAAATTGTATGCGGCCACCGTCTACGGTCCTCCAAATGCTGTGATAGCTCCCGCAGGCTATTACCTTTTCACAATCATCAACTTTGGCACTCCGAGCGCTTCAGTCTGGATACATATTGGCTAATAATAACGTCGTAGTGCAGCAGTTCATCTCGATTCTTCATCATCTATTTCTTTCACAGACATCAAAATTCTTTGGAAATTCATCGTTTACGCAATAAATGGTTTTGCAATAATCCGGGCTGTATCGTCAACGTAATTTTACATAGACAATCCCTGTGCAACGCTCCCATGAGCCTGCGAATGGCCCCGACCGTAGTAGGTCACGTTAGTTTTTCGTCTTTAAAGTCCCATTTGTGTAGCCACTGATTTGTGTCAGAAAGTTGTATATGAAACAGCAAGCATTAACTTTAAATATGAGACGCAGGAAAGAAACCAAGACCTGTGAAGAAAATTGGACAGATTTCAGGGAGCGGACTCGAGTGCAGTACTAAAAGGCCAGTAATTGTCCAAGCACACATTTATGTAATACTTTGGATTGATCTTTTGCTAAGTCGTAACTGATCGATGTCCAGCAATTCTGGCCATCTCTAATGGAAGTATGTAACATGATTGAAGCTGGCATTTGCCTATTTAAATTTCCAAGCGTTTCCAAGCGTTTTAACATGTTTTTTCTATTTTGAGTCTAGTTTGGGAAGGGGGGTATATGCTTCCTTCCCTTGGATAGGGAAATGCTCAAAAGTCTCTTGTGTAATTTCCTGTTGGATGTATCATTAGCTCCAATGTCAATATGGGGGTTCAAAGGTTGATTATCTTTTGATTATTCTTGTGCAATAATCAATTATTTCAACAAGCAATTACCTAAATGTCCACTTGACTCTAAATGACTGATTGATTATTGAAACATCCATGACTCAAAACTCCATTTCAATTTTTTTTTAAAAATTGGAATGGAGTTTCGAATGATCCAGGATTCAAATATCACCCTTTTGAACATTTTTCAGCTTGCCCCTTAGGTGAAAGGTCTTGGGAGTAGGGTTTGGTATATGTTATTAATGAACTTTTACCCTCTAGATGTTTATAATCGCTGCAGAAGTGTTTGAGTTGTAATATTCTGCAAAACAATCATGAGATCAACAACAAAACAAATTTTAGGTGTTCAAAACTTCACCAAGCTAGATGATCACATCATTGACAACATACTCACACTTTTAATCATCTATGATACAAAACATACATGATCAACCTTTGAACCCCCATAATTTTGCAACCATATAATACGGGACATTTTATACATCAGGTGGGACAGAGACATTGCACATGTTCTGCATACATAGCCCCGCACACAAGAACATGACGTGAACTCTTGAGAAGAGGAGCTTGATAATGTGTGTGAAATATACAACCACATAACTGATGTTAATAGCCCCACTACCATGCCTAGCAGCCTCTTTCTGGTCACCTAGTCCATATTCCAATCAAGAGTTTTGGGAACATTGGAGCATAGGTATATAATGCCAGTGGTATTTAAGGTTTTTGGACTTGGATAACCTTATATATGCAAAGGACCTCATTAGTAGTACAAAAATACTGTCACATATTCTTTTATCCTGGCTGCCCTTGGCCATTTTTTCTTTCAAAAACTATTGAGTTATGTTCAGACACCTCCCATACCCATACCATGTCATGTTATGGATGCTAGAATATATATCACACACTAGCTAGACAATTAAATATACTTATCATGATATGTATACATCCCATACTAATATTCATAACCTGCTAAGTAGGTTATGAACATGTTTTTGTTACACTTACATCCTGAAAGGGCAAAGGGCAAGCAAAGGAAAGAAAAAAAGTGACAGTACTTTTGTACAGCTCGCATTAGACCCTTTGCCTGTTTAAGGTTTTGGGACTGAGATTGTACACATTATATCTCTCTTCTTAGTGCCTTCAAACTAAAACAGCTGTGCAATCCCAATGCCATTAGAGAAAAATACTTCATATCTAAGTGTATATATCTATATGATATTGTATGGGCTTGAGGCCACTGTATGGTGAATTTGGTCTAAAGATCCATCAAGTACATAGCCTAAGGTTGGGGATTCTCAAAATAATGCCACTAGAACCAAGCAAAGCAAGAAGCAAGTCTACTACCCCCTCACTACATTTCAGGAAGTCTCAGGCACTAGAGGGCCTTACCCATCCCAAAGCACAAGGTGAATGTTATCATAAGCCAAAGATATGTTGATCATGAGGCTGTAGTTGTGAGAAGTACCTTACAGGCCTACAATAGGCACCTTACGCTTGCAATTAAAGGCTTTTGATGCATACTAAGGCCCGCTTTACATTAGCAATCAGGGCTGGAAAAACTTGGGGCCAACTTTGAGCGTCTTTGGATTGTTGTTTGGCCCCAAGTTACTAATGAATGCTAGAATGTGAGGATATTCATAAATGCTGGAACATCAGCCTCAAGGGTTGCAAATTGGCTTCCCAAATTCGATGGTATCCTTTTTTTCAGCCTTGGGGCCAATACAAGGCCATATAGTTCAGCATTTATTAGTAACTTGGGGCAGATTGAAAATAGTTTTTCTATTTCAGCCCTGACTCCTAATGGAAAGCCCTTGGGGCTGATTTCAACTTTTGCATCAAGAGGAATGCTTGATTTGAGTTGAACATTGTCCTTCACTCCTAGTGTAAAATGGGCCTAAGTAGGAGAAGAAATGACAGTCACCTTAAGCTTACAAGAGGCCTTAAACACCTACTAACTAGGTGGCTCTTGTAGGTGTAAGGTGCCTCCTATTTTTGAGAAGGCATTGTTAATGTGTGAAGGGTGCCCTCCAAATGTTGGTGCTCTTCAGATACCAACATGAATCACAGCTTTGCATTGAGCTGGGAAGAGATGTAGATACTCTCGACTACCTAAAGGTAGAGAAGCAAGCTTGTCCTCAGGTAGGAGAACATCCTCATCACCTGTCAATGCTCCCTTCAGCCACTTCATTGTATGTCTTCCAAAGTAGAAAGTTATCGTAGGGTTTACCTTTTGGACCCATTACACACAACATCCATCTAAGCACTAGGAAGCTAAGATCCAATACATGACATTCTGTGAGAGTCTTTAGTTTGGTGTCTCATTGGTGCACAAGCAGGGTCTGCCGACTGACGTTGTCAATTGTAGTTTTTTATGTCTTCCCATGAGGTTGTTTGCCTATCTCCATTAAACAAACTTCCATGTGTTTACAAGACAGAATACCTCTTATGACAGAAAAACAAAGAGGTTAGCTCTAGTTCACATATAGACCAAATGTCAGCGAGCACAGAAAGCAAGGACTGAAAAAAATCCATGCAAATCCATGTTTTCCTTTTACAGGTCTACATACCTTCCATGTCAAGGTGGTGATTCCAAAGAAAAACGTGAAACCCTACAAACTAAGCCTAGGACCATGTAAACTTAGAAACCCTCAACCCTATTTAAATTTATGATCCTAGGTCTTACTTAAACTTACATGACCTAGACCCTGAAAAAGAGGGTTAAGACCTGCTGGATCCAATTCTAAGCTGGGTCCAGGTCCATGTAGACTGGTTAGGACCAATTCTAAGCCAGGTCCATGTAGATCAGTTGGGACCAGTTTTAAGCTGAGTCCAAGTTCATATACTCTTGTCAATTATTTTGTGGAAATTTTCAATTTTTTAAAGGACTTGAAAAACTATAGAACTAAAGGTTGTTTGATTTTGGAATTTTTCACAAAACCACAACCAAAGGTTCTTTGATTGCGATTTTTTTTGAAAAACTAGGTGAAAACATGGTAAAGTAAATAATCCATGTACCTTCTAACATAAATGGAAAGCAGCCATCATAGACCTTGATATATTGAATTTTAAAATATTATTTAGTTTAATTAATATGATTTATTTTTATTTTGTTACAATTATACTCAAGAATCATATGTTTAAAATGAATTTAAATACATTCATTGAAATCTAGACAAATGTTAAAACTTATAAAAAGACATGGAAGTAAATGAAATATATGATTTTTCCAACTTTCAAGTTAATGGAGGCTTAAAAGGCATTCGTGTGTTCTCAAATTGTGCATATGTTCAATGTATTATAATCATAATACATTGAAATTTTAATTTAAAAATAATTTTGGACACCATATTGACCAAATAGTTTCAAAGGTACTTGTTATTTATTTTTATTATACTACTTTTTTTCAATTTTCGTATTCAACTTACCTCAAACTCAATGAAAGCTTTGATTGTCTTATATTTCTATTTACAAAAGTTTTTAATTTATTTTCTTGTATTTGTATGTCAAAAATTATAAACTGGATTTTGGACAATTGATTTTCTTATCTACTTTACCATGTTTTTGCCCGACTAAAATTGAATTTTTTTATTCCCTAAAATCCAAAATTATAGATTATTAAAAAATCAAATAATTATGTAACACTTGTATGCAATATCTACGCAACTAGGTTTATTGTATCAACTAGTGTTAGCAAGCTTTCAAGGTTGGAAAGTCAACACTAGAAAAAATCTTGTCTATTTTGACTTTATTTTTGTGATAATTAATGCAGGTTATAGTGTCCAAATCAAGTAATTTGTAACTATAGTTATGTTAAACCTTTGTGTCATCATAATCATAAACATTTATAAGGTAAAAGCAAGTTATGGTGACCCCTTTTATGTAATCACGTTGTATACTTTTCCTAAGTGTGTTTTTGAGCTCAAATCATGTCAACATTAAAAAAGAGTTTCACAATGTTTTGCAAATTATGGTACATTAGGAGAAATTGGTGAAAATGTGACCATTCTATTTGCGATTACATGCACCTATTAGTTATTTGCAACTACACTACAAGTAGTTTACAACTATTTTGGTGTTCATCCTTCCATGTGAGCAACATTTAGTTTGGTCTTTATCCAAGAAAAACAATTTATGTCTCATTAATTGCAAATGTGACCAATTTAGTTACAACCCTATGAGTATACAATGGTGTATTTTGTGAATTTTAAAAAATATAGTTCAATGTATTAAAATTTATAAATGAATATTTTGAATGTGTATGAACAACCATATTAAATGTGTATTCAAGTATTATTATTACCATAAATGACCTCAATATTATGGTTACGCTATTTAATGTATATTTTCAGTATATTAAACTTTTATGTAAAATATATTTTCCATTTATATTACAAGGATCTTGAGTTGTCTATTTTACCATGCTTGCACCCATTTTGATATTTCATTGATGTATAAGCAGGGTTTATTAATTAACATGTTGTCAATTGTAATTTTTTGTCTTCCCATGAAGTTACTTGTTTCCTTCCATTAAATTTGAACCTACATGTGTTTACAAGACAAAATACATGTCTTATGGAAAAAAACAAAGAAGGCAAATAGATGAAAAAAATGTTAATTCTGATAATGAGAATCTTTTGAAAAGAATCTAGGGGCCATGTTTCAAAAGGTTTTACCCTTGTACCTAAACTTGTAATACACATCTTGGCCTATTACATATGGTATCAGGGGTTTTTTACAAAGCCATTTTTTTCTTGTACATGAAAATATTTCTTTTTATGTTTTATTAATGATTATGAAATTTCAAAAACTAAGCCTAAAACCTTAGAAACCTAGAAAACCTCAACCATAGCCAAACCTATGACCTTGATGCTTATTATACCTATGACCTAAACCCTCAAAAAATTTTAAAGATCCATTGGGTTTGGTTTTAAACCAAGTCTAGGCCCATGTAACCGACCAAGACCAATCTAAGACATGTACATGTGTTAAGTCTAGTTCTTAAACTTTTATCTAGCCAAATACCCAAACTTGATGACCATTAATTAACATGAATTAATTTTTGATAACTATTAAATATAACACCAAATAACCAATAATTTTCATGTTGGTTATACTAGACACATAACTATATCTTTCTCAAATTCATATAATTAGTTTTGACATATATAAACAAGGTTTTTAAAAAAATTCAAGATTCTGATTTTTAATACATGATTGTGGTTTTCAAAAAATCCAAGAACTGAAACCTTCTATAAAATTATTGGTTTTTTGGTCAATTATTTCATGAAAATTGCCAATTAATTATTTAAAGGCTTGGATTTGGAAAATTTCAAGAAAGCATAACCAAAACCAAAGGCTCTTTGATCATTAAGTCTTTTTAATAATGGAATTGGATTTTATATATTTATTTATCTTTCCAACATCCAAAACTAGAGGTTATTAAAAAATCAAATATTCATCCAACATTTGTATCAACATTTATAGGTTAGGTTTACGGTATCAACTAGTGTTGGCAATTTGGAGTGGTAGACCGATGGGGTTTACTTGTTTAGGTACTTGTGATTTGGACCTAAGCAAGCATCATTTTAGAACAAGAATTGGATTATGAACTAGCCTTTTGCTAGAATTGGAATCAAAACCAAAACCTAAATTATAAAACCTTGAACACAAATTCAAGTTCTTTAGGTAAAGTAAGTTCAACTTTTTTGAATAGTTAGCAAGTAGGCTGTAATTTATATTACAAATAATTGAATAGTTTTAATTAGTTGTAAAATTATGTGCCTAGTATCCCCAATTTTAATTCAATGTAGATCTTTGCTCATATATTATATGCTTGAGTCTTGTAAGGTGTTAATGTGTAGATGGAAGTTCGAAACGCACTTAACTTTTGAAATTAGCAAAAGGTTTTTAAATTTGAAAAAATCTATCAAAACTAGAACTATAAGGTTTTGAAATATGAAGAACTGGGCTCAAACTTGCATTTTGGAAAATTTAAATTTTTTTGTTTTTATGTGCAAAACCAAAACCAAATGTTCTTTTAAAAAGGAAAAATTAGCCGATAATAATAGATATCAACATTTAGATTTTAATCTACATTTGAACATTGTAATCTAATAGTTTAGTTTTTATAGTTGTGGAAAAGTTACATCCCAAATTTATGTTGAATTTCCTTAGGTCTTCCACTAGTTTTCTATTTATTTATTATTTGAAAACCATTATCAAGACAAATATTTTATTTTGCAAATTGGAAATTTTCAAATTAACCTTTTTTAATTTCAGTATTTTTTAAATAATAATTGTTAATGAAATGATTGGGTTATTAATGTTATCAATGTAAGTTGAAGTAACCTTCATTGATTTGTTTTCTTTTTTTCTTCCTTTTCTTTAATATTACATCAATTATGAACATCCTAAGAAAAATTTAACATCAAATGGAAAAAAAAAACATTAAACCTATCGAGAAAATGAACACATGTTACAAACTAAAATCCAATTTAAAACATGGCAAAACATTTATTTATTTTTTTGAATTTTGAAAATTTTCCTCAAAATTTGGAAACATGTGAATAATTTTTAAACTTTAAACAAATGTGAAATATTTGGAAAACAAACAAAGTTTAATAAATTGTAACCTTTAATAAATCAATGTAATTCCTTCAATAAACATTGCAAAACAATGAATTTTACCACACGTTGCACAACTTCAAAGTAATGTATTGACAAGATGAAGGGGAGGGGGGCATATAACTAGACTAAAAGAATTCAAAAAGAAAATGATCATGAAGAAGTCCAAAAAAAAATTTACAGAAAAAAACAAAGGTAGTTTCTTGGTCCTTCCTTTTTTTTAATGTTATGTTATGGTGATAAGTTATGAACTAATGTCTAAATATGCCAAATTACTACTTCAAATTATAACTTTTCAAAAAGGTTCAACTTAATTAAAATGTTTACATTAACTAAAAGGATGTTTGCTTTGACTACAAGCATGGGGCATGAAAGGCACATAGTTATTTTGGTTGGATTTTTTTACTAAAGTGACCATTTTGACCAAGTTTTAAATCATACATTTAATTAAAAGGGACAAAAATTTTAAATGGTCCATTAAGATCCCATGGCTTAATCAAATTACTCATATTGAATGGCAATGTTTAGTCAAATTGGCCAGAATAATTTAGTTAATTAGCCTATTTATTATGCCTACTAGGCTACCTACCTACCTACTTACCTAACATATACCTACTTATGTTTTCATACCTACTTACCATTTACTTACCTAGGTCCTACCTACTTATTATTTATACCTATTTACTTACTTATTTATCTACCTACATATTTATATATACCTACTTACCTACTTACTATCTATTTACATAACTACCTATGTGCTTAATTAAGTACATACTTACCTATCTATGAAAAAAATTAAAATTAAAATGTTGTTATACACATTGACAAAAGGTTCCATTGAAATTCAAGAAAACATATTAAATCCAATTGGTATGTTATGGCTTTACAAAGTGATGTGATGGTTTGATGGCCAAGACATTAGTGTAAAGTTAAAGAGACCAAGGTTCAATCCCCCTTACCAAAATATATTATGTGGAATACATATGTTTGTATATATATTTTGCACAAGTGTGTAAATGTGTAGTATTTAGATGGGTTATGGATAGGTAGGTAGGAGGCCATGGTGGGTGGGTGGGTAGGTATTTATTGTTTATTTATTTATTACATTTTTATATTATAAAATGAACCTTTTTTTTTAATTACATTTTTTTGGTTGCCCAATTTTTTGTTCTATTTAACTAATGAAAAAGACCATTTTATAGTTGGTTAAAAAAACCACCAATCAAGTTGGACATGTTCAAATTGACTTGTCAAATATTCAGTCAAATTGACCAAATGTTAAAATGATTGGTTTTTAGTCTACTCTTCTAATCAAATAAACCATGATTTGTAGTAGCGAATTGAAAAAAAAGTCCTTCAAAATATGGTGAACTTTTTGGAATAAATGGGGAATTTCATGGTGGACATGTGAAATCCTATGTCTTATATAACGAAATGTTTCACAAAAAAATGGTGGAAGGAACCTTCATTCCTTAATCAAACTACATCTTGTACTGGGCAATGCTTGTCACACGAATATTTAAACATAATTAAAGGGAACTAAAATGAATCCTTCATAGAAAATGCAACGATGAAAAAATGTGTTTACAATTGCAAGTAATGTCTAATTTAAGTAAGAGTTGAGGAACAATGAACTTAAAGTACTTAAAGGACACACTATACCTTTAAATATTTGTGTAAAAAAGAAGAAGGTTTTTACACCTACATTACAATATGTAACTAAAAGAACAAAACCATGTTACAATCTACATTCATTGTTGCAATATGTAATTTACATAATTGAAAACCATGTTGCAATCTACATATAATTACAATGTAAATATATGACAAAACAATAATGCCCACTTGTAACTTGCATGATGTAAATAAGAAATTGCACATGGTAATGCACCTTCCACATACACTAGAAAAATTCTACCATTTCTTTAAGTTGAAATGTCACAAAAAAATCCTTCACCATTTGAGTACACTACTTTCTAATTAGACTTCGCAAAAGATAACTAAATGATTGAATGAACAAAATCCTAACAAATTTCATGGGAATTTTGATGAATTGTATAAAAAGTGTAATCCATGTCTCAATGAATACTTTTTAAGTTTCAAATTGTAGTGATGAAAATGTGAATTGGTCCTTGTTGCCTATTGTGAACTATGGCTCGAGTTTCATAAAAGGAAAAAGGAATATTTGTAATTAAAAATCAAAGAAAACTTTTCTAATCTTAATTTATGATTATAAGTCTATTCTTGGATGGTTTTATCAAAATGTCTTATGGAAGAGTTATCACAATGAAAAAATAATGAACATGAAACATATATATATATATATATAATCAAAACATTTAGTAATTTAGTGTCAAAATGGCTTCATGTTGAGAATTAATTAATTTCAACATTTTTTTGCCAAAATTGACCATCCTATATGGTAGTTTACCATATACATTCATGTGTGGCAAGTTTAAATGTTTTTGATTGTAGAACACCACAACCAAAAGGATTGTTTATAAACTTGTTATCAATGGTAAACACCCCCAAAATCATGGGAAACGATTTAGAATGTGAAAGATTCATGAAGACAATCCACATGCAATTTTTTTAAAACCATAATTAAAGGGAAAAAAATAGAAAAAAATGTTTCAAAGAGGAGATTCGTAGGAAAATTGTTTCAGAACAAAAATTCACATGACAACATGTAAAAATAAATTAGTCATATAGCAAATTTCAACATTGAATGCAAAATCTCACATGGGAAACTTGAAACAAAAGACTTCAAAACAAGGAGTAATCATTGTGTTTCTTTTCATTTCATAAAAGGGGAATGAAAATTTTGAATCGTGAAAAACCCTGAAAATAACAACAAAAGCTATGTTGAGACTTTTCAAAATAATGGTGCAACATATGTTTGAAAAGCATAAAAATTTGTACAAGAATTTATAACATTGCACAAAACAATGATGACATTTATGCTCTAACGAGTAGTTTGGCAACATAGATGCAAAAATCACATAAATACAAAGAAATATAAGACTTATTGATAAGAACGTAAATTGACAATAATGTGTTATGAGGAAACTATCTAGGTGGACTTGCATCTCATCACAAATGACATTTGAGAGCCTACCCCATTTTCAAGCTCATCTTGAGATACATTTAAACTAGATGTAGATACCATTTCTGGGAAAACTTCTTTGAAAAAACGTTGTTCAACAAAGAACCCAAGCTCCTCGAAAAAGCTTTTTGCAACAGCAACACTCTCAAATGAATGTGTTTGAACCCCTTTGGACTGCAAATACTCATTTCGAGCTTTAAGTCTCTCAAGTCCTGAAATTGGATCAGATTGATTAACATATGGAGCATTAACATCCGGAGTGATCCAACATCCGCCTAAACGCTCCAAAAGGTACTTGATGTTTCCAGCCAGTATCTTTTTTTGATCATGAGTAAGGTATCGAAGAAGTCCTTCGTTGATGATGATGATCGGACCATCGCCTATGTGAAAGTGTGAGACTGCTGTAATCATATCCTCTCGATTAAGTACATCTCCGGCCTCAAAGTAAAGATTGGGACGTGGTTTCATCTTTGAATGAGAAAGAAGCTTTGCCACAATTTGACGTTTTTCTTCAATTTTGCGTGGTAAATCAAACTCAACATAAGTGACATTTGGATTTTCAGTCCATTGAAGACCTCGTGGAGCAAGCCCAGAAGCAAGTTCAAGCACTTTAATTGCTCCATTTTCTTTCATTAATTTGTTATTAAGCTTATAACGACATTCAAACCTAGGGGTGATAGAAGCGTTATTAGACTGGATTTCTTTTTGAAAATCAATTTCCGTTTGTGTACCCTCTTTTTTCTCCAACAAAATTTCATAGATCTCTTGCGAATAAGGAATGTCTGTCAAAGTTCGTGCTACGACCAACCAATCTGCAGTAATACTCACTTTATCCATTTCATTGGATCTAGCCATGTTTAATAGCACTACTTACAATAAATTGACTCTAATTATTTGAACTACACAATTGACAAAATCATAGAGCAAACTTATCATGTCAAGATCAAAACAACGACATCAAATTGATGGAATTTTCACTACAGGAGTTCTACACAATATAATTACATGGGCCTCCAAAACATACTATTCCTACAACCTCTACAACCATAGCAATGAGGATTTAGTCCCAACTATGACTCACTGGCTACACAAAGATCTAAAGCATGTATCATCAACAGAAACATTTGTTGCAAATTATCCAGTGACATCAAAAAACCAATAACATTGAGTTGCTTTGTGCATATGAAAGATATGTACTAACTGAAGGTAAACTGAAAGACTACAACCACGAGCACTACCAGAAAAACACATTGCCCAAACTATTTGCAATGGATACTGAGATCTCGTTTTAATTGATCACGCAATGAAAGTAGAGGGAAGTTTCACGCAGTGGCTTTTTGGGAACTTTTTTCATGCGGTGGCTTTTTGGGAACTTTTTTCACGCGGTGGCTTTTTGGGAACTTTTTTCACGCGGTGGCTTTTTGGGAACTTTTTTCACGCGGTGGCTTTTTGGGAACTTTTTTATGGAGCCTAAGTGGCCATGGCCCATAAGTAAGAACTGGGAAGATGTAGAAAAAGCGGCTTGCAAGCATCGATAAGAATATTTAGGGTATGTTTCCATGTCTTCCAGTCACCTACTACTCAAATGATGGCAAAAGGGTTACTTTGTTCACCTCATTTTTGCCAATCCACACCTAGCAGGTGCAAAGGGTTCATGTGACTGGATATTCAGTGAAACTTCTTTTTACACTTGTGCAACCAGTTCTTGAGATAATGCAACTATTTATTTGTGAGTCTTGTCAGAATCTCCAGATGGGGGGGTAGAGGGGATGAGAACGACCACCAAAAAGCTGGGAACTCCACTAAAAGAGTGGGCAAATGTCATAATTTTTTACATAAATACACACCAACTATTTGAGTGAGGATGATACAAACAACAGGAGATCATGGTTAGCAGGCAGGAAACCTTGTCACTGACCCAGTATTTGTGCTACCTCTCACCAATAGTGAGGGTTTCTACCTAAAATGTTGATACACTGGTTCATTACTCAAAAGGATTTCCCACTTTTCTGGTGGGTGCTGCCACCCCCAAAATCTCGACAAATCCGGTGATACCCACCAGACCAGCAAATGTTGCTCACATAACCTAAAAATCAGTTGTACAAGTGCAAAGGTGTTCTCACTGGGTCCTGATCACATAAATTGTCTACACCTGCAACTGCTGGGTACCTGTTCTTTCAAAGCAGGGTTGAGAAATAGTGAGGTGAACATAGAAACCTACTCATCCTTAATTTGACAAATTAATTGTGATTGGATAGTGGGTGAGCTAAAGACATGGGATGATGTACCCTTTTAGCCAAATCTGACCATAACTTACATATGAAGCACAAATTTTTAATCATCCTTCTATATTTCTGGCTACTTAAGTACTGGAACCAAGTAAAGCGATCCAGTGACTTTTTTCTTTTTAAAAGAAAAAATCTGCCTATTGAAATGCTACGAAATAAGTTTATTTTTGAAATTTTCATTTTGAATTGCCAAAATTTTGGCAGTAAGAGAAATGACGGTTTTAACTTTGAAGTAAATACAAGGAAACCTCAGGATGCAGTACGACTGGCTTAACGGCATTCAGGAACCTTGTGTCCAGCTCTGGATACCATAGGAAGCACATTGTGAGTGGCAAGTAAAAGATATTGGGTAGTATATTTGGTAGTTGACGTCACTCCATCCCGTCACTCCATCCCGTCAGTGCATCCTATATAGATTTGCGTCACAACTTGTCATCGAGGGCTTTATTGGCTCATCTCCTAAAGTAGAGATGTCGTGCAATGGATGTAGTTTTAGTTTCCAGGACCCACCCATCCCCCACCCACCCCCGACCTCCTTTGAGTTTTCAATTGGACTCCACTTTTGTTTTTTCCTTTTTTCTTTTTTGTGTAGGTTTCCGCAGTTGAGGAATCTTCACCAAGTGTCCTGTGAACAACTGTTTAGTTTTTGGGAACGTCATGGAACATTTCCTATTTTAATTGTTGGTGCAAGTTTGAAGTTTGATCTTTAGATGATAATGGGCAGAGCTGTTAGGCTCACAACAGATGAGTCAATTGTTGTAATTGCTTCACACTGCAGTTCTGCAAGTTTTAGACTTAACAAATAAAAGTTGAATTTGAGGCTGATATTTGAGAGTTCCTTTGTGATCCTGCATGTGGTTAAGGGGTTGGGCCAGGTTCCTGTTAAAGCATATTCCCTAGTTTAAGCTGCTTTGCCTCTCTGAGAAATATATGGCCAGGGTGAACCAGCACCTACACTCAGTACCTTCCCCTCTTGAGGGAGGCCTCATATTAGAGACTACAATTATTAACCTGGGAAATGGAAATTTTGGACTTAGAGATCTGAGTTAGTCTGAAATGGTGGGATATTTATAACATTTAAAGCAGCTGATTTTTTGGGGCAAATTTTCATCACTTGGTGACAAAAGAAAATCCAGTGTGCTACTCATAAAAAGGATCTTCTTGGTGATGCAAGATGACCTCCACACCACAAAAAATTGTCCCATAATGTTTGCACAACGTTCAAATGCCACAAGATTTAAAGGTACGCAATTTAAGGCTGTCAGAGGAGCAACTACAATGGATCTGGACTTGGTATGTACTTTGGTAGAGAATTCTTAGTAACATCAATGGGAAAATTGAAAGGAGTTTTGACAGATTGTATTTAATTTTGGAACATTGAAAATGTGTAAGTGAAATGATTATGCAAAAAAATTCCAAAGGGATGTTTTCAAAAACTTTGGAAATCATGTATGATCAAAAAATTTGTAAACGACATGAAAATGTGCCATACAATTTTCCCCTGAAAATGTCATGTTTTTTTTATGGCATATCTCCATTAATCATGAAATCACCTCCATTAAATCCTATTCATTAAGGGCTTCTCAAGAATATCAAGAATGCACCCCAATTTTCCCAAGAAAATTTATTTTAATTCTATGAAATTTTCCTTGACAAAACTATTTAGCATTTAGTAACTCTCACATTGTCAATCTAAACATTACTAAAACCATCTTATTTGCACCCTTACTCATTGAGGGGCTAAGTTCTAACAATATCAAAAGCAGAATAGGGGCTATTGTGGTTTGGGATATCTCAACATTTCAAACCAAGCAAACAAACTACCTTCCTTAGTAAATAAATATGCCATACCAAACACTGCATTTTTTGTCAACATTCACAACTTGTCACAATGTGAATTTTGCAATGTTACCCAAAAAAAATGGACATGTTGAAATGCTTATAACAGAATAGTTCAAACAAATATAGTTAACTAAAATATGATGGATTGCAATATGTTGAACACTTCAAAGTGGGAGTTGAGTGATTCAAATATTAAACAATAGTGATAATCTCAAATTCATTCAGTTTGAGCACCATGATTATTAGGGGAATACACAATTAATTAATACTTGCATAATTAATCCACAATGGACATGGGACCCAACCCTTGTTATGCTCGTATGCATGGCCTCATACATGACGGCCGGTTATGGGCATGTTAATCATGCTTTTAAGGTTAATGTATGTTCTTAAGTTACTATATGCTATTGGGTGTTTGAAGGTTATGGCTTGTTTAGGGTTTCAACTTTGTTGACAACTGTATAAAAGGCCAAGCTCTTCCATTCTCTTGTCAGTTTTTTTTTAATTCCTTTGTTAGGGAGAGTTTCCTCCATAGTCATATTGGATTTCTAAATGCTCACAGTGGCTATTACATGGCCATTGTTCACATACACTACGTTTTCTTTCCTTCTTTTCAATTTAATTCTAAAAAAACTGCTCTCTGTCGCTTAATGTTGAAAGCGTCAGAATTTTCCTAGCTTTGAATTTCTTAGGTTTATTTTGCTTACCGGTTTCTTTTGTTCTTAAGTTGTTACTACTTCTTCTTCTTTTTCTATTCTTGTACTACAACTACAATAGGAACAACAACAACCATAACTAGTAGTAGTGCAAGTGAAGGAGAAAGGACACTGGAAATAAGCTACAAGCTGTGAAGTTATGAGTTCTAGAGCTTTGGAAGGAGGAAGGAATGAGCAGCTCCAAAGCTTGTTTTATTGCCAGCTTTAGGTTTTGGGAGCACACGCACACGCGCACACACACACACACACACACACACACACAAGGTTTGATTGTAGTATAAGATTTGCACCAAGTGATGCAACCCCACATACATTTGCTTTCCTTGTACACAGGTTTGGAGGTTAACATTTGGGTTGTGCACTCCTATGTGTTTTTGAACTTACAGTCGTGTAGTGAGTAGCCCTTATAGTAGTTTGGGAAGAAGAAGAAGAAGAAGAGAATTTTTTTTTAAAAAAACCCATGAAATAGAAGATAAAAAAAAATTATTTTCTCTTCTGCATGTCATTATTACAGAACTCGCAAATGCGGATCGTTCTGCAACACTACCATTGACGCAATCCGTCACAATCACCGTCCATTTCATTCACCCATTCAATTCCATCGTTTCATTCTAATGTTCCATTCGAGTCTATCGTTGTTCTGTTCAACGTCCGTCGCCATTTCGTCTAGCCACTTCCGTCCACCAACATCTGTCCGTCACCGTTCATCCCCGTCAACGTACCGTATTCTTCAAACCGTATGTTGTGTTAGAACTTTAGAGCTAATGCTCTATATTGTTATAAAATTTTGGGGCATGGGACAACACCATGTCCTCGGATGATGAAAGCATTACCACTCATCCAGAACCAAAGTACCAGCTATGAAGTACATAATCATTTGAGTTGATTTCTTTAAGCTTATGATCTTCACGACAATACCATCAAGCGTCTACAATGCCATCATCATCCAGTACAACTCCTACCAAAAATTCATGTTTAGGTTACACTACATCAACGGTACATCAGAGTCCATTTGGAGGGGTTAATAAATGGGGTACGCCTACTGTCGCACTAACTTTTTCACCATCACCATATATTTCGCTGTAGGCCGTGACTTCTAGACCCATATACACCATGGAGGTCAATAGTTCCTTTGAGAAAATTGAGAAGTTCAGCGAAAGGCCAAGTACCATTTCTTTGAAGGAATTCAAAACAACTTTCTCAACTATGGTTTGTGGATTAGAGCTCAAGTATGGTGTTAATTACACCAAGGCATTTGCATTCAAACAATTGGCCCGTTATGTGCACTATGAAGCATTGGATGTCTACAAGCAACATTCTCCGAGGATTTTGGGCATCACCCAAATCCCCAATCTAATTTATGCCACATCCATTGCCATCGCTTCTCAAGCTACACTACAAGCTTCCATTACACATCATGGGACTATGCCCAATAATCCAAATTCGATACCTATCTTAATAAAAAAATTTCCTCAACAACTCATTGTTGCTACAACAAACATTCCTCCCACCATCGATGCACCAATTTTTGCTGATCCAGTGGGGGAATTCTTTTGAGTTCTTGAGCTAAAATTTCCAGTTAAAAGTTCTAAAAAAAATTTACAACTCGCCACCTTTTCTCAGCAGAAGGATGAAACCCTTAAGATGCTTTACAAGAGGCTTCTCAAGCTTAAAGAGGATACTCAGAGCATCACAGACCTGGAAGCTACCCATCAGTATCTTCGTTCATTGGAAGCTACTCCAACACTCCATGTGTAGGTTTTTCAATGAGTTTTTGTAGAATTTAAAAATTCGTACACTTTGTTAAATGTGTACAACATTTCTGAAAAGCTAGAACTAGCTCATGCACACTATGAGGCCAATACTATGAGGCCTCCATCACGTTCAAGGCCTCAGCCTCCACTAGCTACATTAACCAGATAATCACCCTATCACTTTGGTAGTGTTGAATGCATGTGCTAATGTACTGGCAATTAAAGAAGGCAGGTCTGCTCATGAGTAGAATGTCAAAAATGGGTGGGATTTAAATGTCTTTGTGGGTAACAGCCTAGTTGACATGTACGCCAAATGTGGAAGCATGGAAGATGCTTGCAAAGTGTTCAATAAGTTGCCATCATGGGATGTAGTCTCTTGGAATGCCTTACTTGGAAGATATGCCATGCATGGGCATGGGAAGGACGTTATTAAAAAATTTGAGTGGATGTGGGAAGAAAGTGTACAACCAGATGATATTACTTTTATTTGTCTTCTTTTAGCTTGTAGCCATGTAGGTTTTGTCATAGAAGGCCTATGTTGTTATGCTTCCATGAGCATAATTCACAAGATTTCTACAAAATTGGAACATTACACTTGTGTAGTTGACCTTCTTGGCCGTGCTGGACATCTGCAAGAGGTAGAGGATGTGATCAAGGCCATTGCCCTATAACCCAAATGTGGCTATGTGGATGGCCTTGCTTGGTTCTTGTAGAATTCATGGTAATGTGGAGATGGGAGAACATGTTGCGAAACAAGTTATTGAACTAAAGCCTAGAGATGCTGCAAGTTATGTGTTATTTTTTAACATATATGATGCTGCTAGCAACTAGGATCTCAACACTACTAAAAAAATACCATTTTGCAATTGTCTTATGCAACTGGTTTTCAGTTGCAACTGACACTTGCAACTAAAAATTAGCCCAGTTGCCTAAGACAAGTTGTAGAAAAATTGCCATTGCATCCAACAGTCTGTATATGACAAGTACATACGGTTGAGTTATACGGTTTCATCCACCCATATTCTAGACTAACAATTGTAAGTGCGACTACATGCAACTATAGGGGTTGCGTTCCCATTGCATTACATGTTAATTAGCTAACCCAATTGTATGCGAACACGTGTACTTTTATTTTGTAATTAAATATTTAATTTTAAGAATTACTTTAATTAATCTAAACCATCCAAGTCGTAGCCGTTGGGGTGGGGACACGTGTTGGGTTTAAGGCTTGATCAACCATGCTATGTCATTGTACACATGGGGAAGATTAAGGTTAGGGTTATAGGGTTTAGCAACCATTGAATTATCAGGATCATGCCATATGGCAACCTAGTGACCGCACGATGTAGTTGCAAATGCAATTAGTATTTTGAGAATTTGAATTGCCATGTGTCACATGGTCCCACTTTACAGGTGTTAGGGTTAGGGTTAGGGTCTAGGGTTTTCATCATATCGTTTATAATGTGCCACATGGCAACACAACAACTGTTAGATTTAATTCCAAATGCAACTACTGGCCCATGGCATGCAACTTTTGTCATTGTTAGTTTTAAGGTTAAGGTGTGCCACTATAGTTACATGTGCAACTAGATTAACAGCATTAACCACTGCCTTGCCCATATTGGGGTTCCTTACACACCTACACCTACTTTAACTAATGTACATTATACATATCACTTTTCTATTATACTCCACTAGTGTTGAAAAATCAACCAATAAATATTACACACATCAATCTATGATTTGTAATTTTGCATGTAAAAAATCTACAGTTACTTAACCAACAAATTACCCTTTATAATAACATTGAAATTCCATCCAATGGGGTTTAATGGCCATTGTTCCAATTACAGCAACCAGGAGTCCATCACACTATCAGGTCTATTAAACCATACAATGTCTAAAATATCATTGACACCCAAAAAAGGCCATAACTATTCATTAGGGTTTTAGGATTCAAAAATCAACTAGCTCCCGACCTATAGTGCCCCTAACTTAAGCATGCTTTCGCATTAAATGACCTTCCCATACAATGCTTGAATCTATTAGATCCTTTAATACACATTATGGGGGATCATCATTCTCATTTGGCACCAACAACAAGGTGTTGCTTTTACTTACCACAATTTCACCTAACTGGACTCAGAACCATGACTCCTTGATTGGCACCACATGGTGGACACATCCTTGTCCTCCAACCCCTGTTATTAACCCCTTTGCTACAACCTCAACATCAAGGTTACATAAGACAATTGCTTCCCCTACTTTAAACTGCACATTAACGCCAATAAAGAACCTTCATTCAATTTACCATGAGCAACCGATTTAGGAAAATGGAATAATTTTTTGTTACAACATTGTGTCAAACAGGGCATTTGTGTTCGTTAGTTATGAACTATAGAAACTCAAGAGCATGTTGGTATTAACTTACCTATTGCCATGCCTTCTCTCCTACATTCCCCACCCTTGCACCAATATTAGAGCGTAGCCGACTGCTCACACCTCTTTCAGGTGCTAGCATAATTGCCGCCTTTTTTTGCACTTTCTAGCACACCAAATCCATCAATGAATACAAATGTGAAACCATGTCAATGATTTCCTTCATGCTTGTATGTACCTAGACCCCAAACAATGTGGGTATGTTCTTAATTTTTAGCATGTAACAGAAAAAACAACAAATCTAGCTTCCACAATCTAACTTATGTCTTATTTTAGCCATGTAGTTGGTGCAATTCCCAACATCCCACACATATGCCACATTTGATGAAAAGTGCAAGATTACTCCCACAATTGAACAATCCATAGCATTAACTTTAACTTTAATGTGTTGGTCATGTTGGGCACTTAGATCGTATCTTCGAGGGTGGGCGTTGGTGGTTGCTCCCATCTACATAGTCACCGCCTTTGCAAGCTATTCCAACTTGAATGTCCTTTATTAACATATTAGGATTTTGCCCCATATCCTCTCCTATTAGCACATAGTTGGGGACATGTGAAGGGACAACACCATCCACTTGTTGGCCCACCCCTTTTCTTGTAGACATATGATGGGCTTTTGGAGTTAATTGTGTGGATAAAGTGGCACTTTCAACCACTGTTGTGCCTAACCCTTGTCCATCAAGATCTGAATGGAAAACCTCATGCAGGCTGTTTGCAACACCAAGAATCTCAGGGGATCTAGTCTTTGGAATAACATCTACCTCTTCAATGTTTACAGTGGCTACAACAGATTTTGGGTTTCTCACATTCACACCATTTTCTCGACATGTTAGCAATTATTGCATGAAACTTTCTACCTTAGCATTTAATTTATCCATCCCTTCAAGAACTTGGGAGACTTGGCCACTCATCTCTGGCAGCTTCTTTTCAATGGCAGTCATTCGAAAAAACAAATTGGGAGATTATGATGCCTGCCCAATAAACCCATCAAAAGATCCTTATAAATCGAACATAAGTATTCCACTTACTAATTACTATCAAATTCATGAAGGCAGAAATAAAAATGAAGCAGCTAGGAAAACTCACTGGATACCTAGGTGTGCCATTAGAATTTAGTCCCACAGCAGCCATCTCAAATATTGATGGGCTTCGGTGATGCTTAGATTTCTACATTCACCTATTTTAGACATCATTTAGTGCTCAACATTGTATGTGGCATGTGAGTGCATAATAACTTCAACATTTTGTAGTTTCCATTTGGCCATCACAAAGGATTAAGGTTTTAGGGTTAACTTGCCAATTTTGCTTCTATAGCTGCCTTACCACCACGCCCAAGGTGGCTTACATTTGCAACTACCCCTCTTGCATCAACCATGTGTTCACTTTTAGTCTTGGTGTCACATTGTTGCCAATATATGACTAGTTTGTCCCATTGTTCTTAGTCCACTCCAAGTGGGCAGGCTTTAGTACCTTTCTATGCATACCTTCTTTTTAAGCGTGCTCTTTCTCCTTTCATAAATCGCCTTACACAATCCCTAAAGCCAACAACACTTAATTCACCACTTAGGTTTTCAAATTTCCCATCCAATTGCAAGCGGAGTCTAGCCATGTTTATAGGGTCCTGTTCTATAACCTTAACCACTGCCATGTTCAAAACCTGAGGTGCTAGCAACCTAATTGCACCATCCCATGCATCCTTCCCTTCACATACACCATCAATTTTGCCATGCCTTGTCACTTGCACCTTATGAGGTGGCAAGCCTTTCTTCTTTCATTCTATAGCTTCAAATTCTATAACTTGCTTTGAAGCCCGTTGTTGCATACGACTTTCAGCCAAAACCTTGAGCTGGGCATTTACTTCTATTTCATTGTCCAAGGCCATGTCCGGTGCTTGTGTTTTTGGGTGTTGCCCCATTTGGGCTTCTACTACTTGCCCGCCCATCGATGAATGTGGTTACACCCTTTGACATAGCCACCGATCACATACACCCCCTCCTTCACCCCATGATGATTCACACATGTTGCTTCTAGCCTTTCCACAAGGGGCACAACAGTTTGCAAGTCCCTTGTCCCCAGGGCTCAATCTTACCTTCCGATTAGGACATTGTGATGCTTGGCAAGAACTCCATTGTCTTGTGTGCCCACATTGTCCAGCATTCCATGTGCATTCTGAACTTGCAAGCCCATGTTTACATGCTTGCTTATTGCACCTTGCAAAGTCACCACCATGCTTGCCACTTTGTACTGCTGCCAATGTGTTCTTTTGTAGCCCAATGGCATTCACCATATTGACTTGTGGTGGGGTTTCAACCCGAGCTTTCTTTGATGTTGCTTTCTTTTCTCAAGCACACACACAACACGTTAGACATAGGGAATGGGTAGAAGCTAGCAAAACATATAGTCTGGTCATATATTATTAACATGAGACATGTAAATCCAAAAAAACAGAGATTTGTATGGCAAACTTATCAATCATGAACAACCCTAATCACACAAATAGGGCTATATATCAAAGGCATGCATATAAAAACTGATGACATTGAAGACAACCAACAAAATATTTGGTAAGAAATTCAAAAAACACCTTCCCATGAAGTATAATTTTATAAAGAAAATTCAATTTTCTTTTGTATCCAGCCAAAAGTTCTATGGAAAGAACATAAAGATCACTAAGGTAATCTAGTGATGAATCATGACAGATAGGATCTTTCTATAGAAGAAGGGCACATGAAGAGATAATGGAGAACAACTAACAGCAAGGGATTGACTTTGGACTTCCAAACCATTTGGGATGCACAACAGAAAGTTTAGGACCTTCTTAGGACCTTTTCTCCATAACATAGGACTGGTTTTACAAACTCGACTACACAACCTTCTTTCTAAGTCATAAGATCTGGAAAACACAAAATGAAGGACAGTCATCCATTTCTTCCTATTGTTGTGGTAGTAAGATTGAACCTTTGACGTTCAATTTTCCCATTTGAATCCATAAATCTCCCACAATTTTTTCATTAGCAAACATATTAAAGGAACAAAAAACTTCTTTGACTTAGGCACATACGAAGAGTTTTAAATCAAAAATAGAATTGGTGAGCTTTTCCAATATTTAGGCTTCTCTTACATGCTCTTAGGATCTTGCAAAGACTGAGCTACAGGTTTGACCAACATATAGCACTTCACTGGAACCAATGTTATGGATTACATAGATTACACCTTTATATGAAACAGAACAAATTTTGGCAACAAGTTTGAGGTGTTTTTGCCTTAACCTTCTAAGCATGTTGAGAAACTTTAATTACAAATTATAGAAGTGAGCATGATCAGCAAATTCCTGAAAGAAAACCACTTCATATTTGCATTACCAAAATCATGGAGATTTATAAGATTATTTCTAGACATGAAAGAAAACCTGATATAAAAATAAATAGTCTGATGAACAAAAAAGGCACAAATCTAGATCTTAAGTGAAAGCTTGAAGACACTCTGGATAAAGGTAATAATTTCCAAGAATAGTGATAGACTTTACAAGCTCTAAATTTAAAGAAACTATTTCCAGCTCCAACAAAAATCTCTAATCTTAATGAAGGAAATTAAGAAATCCCCCATTTTGCAGGAGGATTGCCCATAAGCAATAAGGAATCCTAAAAAAGGTATTGCTTGACTATGAGATTACAAACAAACTAGTACTCTGCCTTCTCCCTAAAAGGTCCATTAAAGGTTGGAAAACTTAACAGGAGAGAGGAACAATATAAATAAAACATAAAGGAGAGAAAAACATGAACCCCATTAACAAGATCCAAGAATACTTTCAAAGACTACTGACATGCACTCCAACATGGTAAAATACACAAGAGAACTTCCATGTGATAGGAGTGCCATAAGATATCAAAAAATTGAAACATGACAACAAACAAATCAAACAAAAAAACCAAGAACATTCCCAACATTTAAGACGTGTTTAGCTGCAGAATGGTCTTTCAAAGGAGCTAAGGTACACAACCTATAACAAATATTATCAAGACATGAATCATATACCTCTTTGGTAATTTCTATATATAGAACTTGCTCTAGCAAACAAGTGATTAGAGGTGGTGGTGATGTAAAGGCTTGAGTATAGGAAAAAGGGCGGGTGAGTGCAAAGTGTGAAAGGTGGGACTGCTGCGATTGGAACCATGTGCTCTGGTACTACAAATCCTCCACCAAAACTTCAAACAATGGCTGCACATTTCTAACTTGATTTTTTTTAACTCTCAAGCCCCAAGAAACACTCATAATTTCTGCAGTACATGCATTATCTTCAAAGCTTTTTCCAAATTTTTTCAATGTTTATTTCTCATCCAAGTTCTTGTCTCTTGATCTTTCCCATGTGTGATTATTTTGGAAAACTTGGTTCCCTGAAACTAGGTGATTTTGTGATGTAACATGTAAACCCAGAAGACAATACTAGATGTTTTACAAGTGACTATCTCTAATGTGATGTTTAAGAGCCAGTAAGCACATATTAGTTCTCCTATAACAAACGGGGCATTTGGACTAGTAAGATAAGCACCCAATTCATAAAGAAAAAAATGATCTGCAAACTCATCAGGGAGACAATTCTAGTTTGGTAATTGAACTTCTTCACATTTTTCAAACACAAAAGCTCATAGAGAAGGAGATTTAATTTTGTGAAATGTTTTGCCAAAGTTGCCAGATTTTGACTATAAAAAATTTCGAAAATCACCATATTTTGACAATAGAGCTTCCTTTAGGGTTGCAAAAATATAACAGGATTTTAAAAATCTACTTTCCTCTCTAAACTATAGCCAAATTAAGCTAATTCACAAGATCACCAGTGTGGTTACAAAACAAAAAATGAGGAAAAAAAAAAAACCCTGGACCCATGCAAGGACCGAATTTGGTAACATTTCGACAATGAAAAAAAAATTTGCATTGAATGCAAACTCCATGATTCACTGGTCCAACAAACAAAACATCAGATGAGATTATTTTTACATGCTTTGATAAGAACTGCAATCTGCTACAACTTGCTTACTGGATACTTATTACATTCCTTACATAACCCTAAACCCTAAACCCTCTCACCTATACTTTCTTTACATGCTATTATTGTGTGGTTTAAAATGTAGACTTTAGACTTCAGACTGTTCTGGCAAGCTTTTCAAATCTATTTTCCCTTCAATTGAAAACTTTGTATTCAATTGCATCCCATATTGTGAAGTTCGTTCGCATTCAAAACATTATGTGCCAACTTTTACTATTCGAGCCTCTTGGTGTGAAATTAAAATTAAGCATAAAATAAAACATAAAATAATTTGTCATTTTATGAAACTTGATCCATAAATTCCTATGTGTTGTAGGGGAAAGCCTTGGCAGTAGGGCATTACACCTTTTGAATATAGGCGGACCTTGAGGTTAAGGGTGTAATGCCCTGCTGCCATACCATTTATCTGGCATAATAAATGAGGTAGCTCAGTACAAGGGGGAGGCCTTCCTGTACAGGCCTCCCCTGTACTAGCCAAATTGAACTAGCACCCACCAGTGCATCAATCCAGATGGATGGTGCACCAATGGATTTCACTTTTTCATCCCTGTGTTAACCAAGCTGGTTAGCATAGTTGGAAAACAATCTTGACAATAATACGTCTACAGTAATTAGATGCAATGTCATTGCTTCTTGAGGAATCTTGGAGGGGGAAAAAAATGTAGCATTCAGTTCAGAGATGATGTCAGAAGAAAAAGAAGAGAAGAAAATTTTGTTTGTCTCTGTTTGTGCTATATTAGAGATGATGGTGAATGCAAAACAGGTGTGTACCAAGTCCACAGATGATAAGGAAGATAGTGGTTGATATGATCACTAACAAAACAATCCATCTATAAAAAACAACCAAAAAAAAAAATTCTAAAAATCTTTAAGGAATCTGTAAGGAAACAATACACTACTATAGCAAAAACATGACATTTGGAAGATTGGATTGTTGGAAAAAAAAAATTCACACATGAGAATGCAACAAAAAACACAAAATCACACAAGCCAGATTGCAGAAAAACATAAAATTGCACACCAGAAAACAAAAAATCACATACCAGGCTACAAAAAAAACTATAGAATTGCGCACGCAAAAGCACAAAATTGCAAACCAGATTGCAGCAAAAAACAACAAAAAAATCATATACCAAATTGCAACAAAAATAGCAATTTAAATCACACCAAAATTGCAAGAAAAAACACACATAACCACACAGCATATTGCAGGCAACAAAACACATACACAAAATCAGACACCAAAATTGCAGCAAACAACACAAAATCACATAGATTACAGAAAAAAACACAAAGTAGACATAGAGGGAAGGAGCTTGGGGCATAGAATCAAGTTGAGACACAAAGCCTGGGGGGGGGAGTCTTTTTAATGTTTGTTAACATTTTACCAAAATTTGTTTGTCTGTTTTGTTGTAGATCTTGCCTACATGTTTTTATTCTTCTTTAGTTTCATTTGCTAGAATAAACTTCAACTCAATACGGACTAGCAAGGCTCATGGGACCAGTCACAAATTTCACATATATTGTGCCTTCAATAATGTTGTTACTTTTAGTATCTTGACATCAAAATGGACCTCAAAAACAATACTTGAAAATGGGGGGGAAAGGGTACATTACATTTGGTGTGGGGGTCCGTTTGCTAAGTGTCTTATTCTGTTCCTTCATAACTTAAGATGCAACTGGCAGCTCAGAACCTTCTGACTCCTCTCCTTTTGAGTTGTAGTCGCTACTATTAGAAGTGTCATGTTCATTAGATGCTGCTGATGTCGACGACCCTTCCTCTTCCACCACATGACGATGTGGTTTTCCAGCATTCCTAGTGCTCTTCCTATTGCTTTGGTGTCTAAATGTTCTCCCATCCACCACATTTTGGGTGGACTTCTTATTTGTCTTTTTCCTCCCTTGCATGGTTGCTGAGTTCATGAAATGACGACTGCCAAGTGACCGAGTGTTTCCAAAATACAGCAAAGGTGCAATTAGTTTGGACTAGGACTTTCTCAATAAGCACATGACCACTAACTAACATACAAACCTAATTTTAAGCTATGCATGTAGTAAAAGATCACCAGAAACCCTATTTCATGGTAGTGCCAAACGCATCGATTTCAAACCCTAACCCTATGAAAAATTTAGAATAGATTGGAATTTGGAGAGTAGGTACAACCTAACACTAGAACAAAGATTATTGAAATGTGTTCAAACTATTTGGTAGGTGTATACACAAAACTCATGCACATAGCCAAACTTCCAAATTCTTTCATACAGTGCTGGCAATGGAGATTGCACGATCCATTACTAAATTGTGTATGGGCCTCTCCATTTATGCATGTGAAGACAAGTCTAAGAATAACTCACAATTCTTGGGCGCTTCCTTCAACTTCTGCAAGTCGTTGTTTGAGTTGAGCAACGCGCATGTTACGTGCTAAAATGTA
>Ga0116227_10004525_pt1 | contig 30126 bp, 30 predicted proteins | sample S1TSphgellanicum_FD_89693 | JGI IMG/M metagenome (GOLD analysis project Ga0116227, IMG submission 89693) | Host-associated microbial communities from peat moss isolated from Minnesota, USA - S1T2_Fb - Sphagnum magellanicum MG | ecosystem: Host-associated > Plants > Peat moss > Unclassified... | reverse complement strand
TGTAGGGAGCTGATGAAGTCAGTGGGGAAGTTGTGATAGTTAAGTCACTATCATACATACTACTGTTGATGGTCCCTGAACAGGTGTGAGACTGGCACTTTTGTTCATACCAGTGTGTGTTTTCGTTTTTTGTTTGCTTTTTGTCTCCCCTTGTTTGGTTCTTTCTGTGGCTTCCTGAGGAAGTGTTAGCCTTGCTGTTTCTTCTTCATCATGAGAATAGAGATTTCTCTATTCTTATGAAAGATATTAGTATTTGAACACCCCACTTTTTTTTAGTTCATGCGATTTGGACATCCAAATGGTGGATCACCTGTTATACTCCATTTTATGATGGATGAAACCTGAAATTGGTCACTTCCATTGGTTCAGTTAAGGCAGATACATGTGGCATATATTCTAGTGTATGGCCTGCAGTAACTGTGACCTTCCTGACATGTTGGTTGGTTGTGACAAGTAAAACGATCAGATGATGGTTAACCAGTGGCCTCTAAACATTCTGCACCAAGGAAACAGGAGAGGATGCAGATGATCTTGCAGGGCTCCTATTTTCAACTACAATGAATGCAAGGACTAAGTGCAATCTGTCCTTCAGTCCTAGAGCCCACTTCATTTGAAATTTCTCAATGATTGCAAGCCAGTTGTTTAAGATCTTGTATGTGGTGGAAACAGTTTGGGAAACTAATGGTTTTTTTGTTGAATAGAGATGGTTGGGCACCCAGGCTTATTATGTTCAGTCCTGGTTGGAGGCAAATGCATTCTTTCAGTTTTGACAAGCAAGTTATTGCAACTAATATTGATTATGGAAAATGAGAATTGTGGCACAAGTGTTGTTGGAGAATGATTATTGATTCCAGCCCAACCCTGCATATACTTGTGCCTTATGATTTTGGAATACATCATGCATCCAACCTAGAGCCCACTTTGTTTTGCAGCAGCATTGGATTATGATTGGAGATCTGAGTTGCCTTGATTGTATATTTGCCAAAACACAAAATCAGCTTGCAGAATTGCCTACAAAAAGCAATGCACTATACATATCTAAGGACCATTGAACAGCTTCAAATACAAGTAGTGTTCAGAAGTTTGAAGAGAGACATAGGCATGGTTGGTGGCACACACTTTTAAGACTTTGATATCAGATCTATACTTGTCTATGATGTCTTTCAATGTCAGAATGCATGACTCCTGTAGAGACTGAATGGCAAACAGAATGTGACATGTCTGTTGTGAATTGCAAGATACTATGGATGCCAATCAAAAAATCCACAACAGATATGTTGAAAGGTAGTGTATGGATGGTGTGTTTGTCAGTATGTTGCCAACCCTAAGCAAGATATCTGCAAAGAGAGGTGGATTATGGCACAAATTCCAACAGCTTTTTGTCAAGGACTCCAAAAAGCTACAAACAAGAGCAGCTCTGACGGCTCCCACACTATCTTCTGAACAACTCTTGGCCTATAGAATGCAAACCAAACTGCAAACAGAAGAAATTATCCTCCTGCATAACAAGTTTCATGTATGAACTATGGATCCATCAGTCAGCAACCACAAGAAATTGCAGCCAACATTGTCATCACTCAAATGTCAAGGAACATAACACAATCCTAGTGAATGCCTTTCTAAGTCAAATACACTCTTGATGAATCCTTTGCTCTTCGCTGGTATTACATATGGTTAGCATTGTGTATCAGCATGTCACATTTTTGTTGGTCACTCTCCTTTCCAAATCTAATCCTTTGATGGATATGAAACAAAATTATGTTTGGCCCAAAGAAGATTGACCATGCAATCTTCACAAAGTCTGATAGCATTGGATTCCATTTGATGTAATATCCTTTGAGGAAGGGTTAGGTTCCCAAGGAATGCATGAAGATACATTTGCTTCATTGGTGTTAAAAGTTCCATCTTGTTTTTGTGGACCCATTTGTGCTTTCAACTCAGCAGGCTGTTTGCAAAAGCGGGTCTGAAAAAATTGGACCTGAGGAGTTAGCACAAGTCGAAGAGATGAGAGTGAACCCATTTGCAGCTCGTATTTGTGAGCTCTTCAGTGATGATGGTAGTGACAAGCTTACTTTCATGATGTTCCTCAATGTTATGTCAACCTTTTCCAAGGAAACACATGCAGATGTCAAAATGGTATGGATATTTGCCCTGTGGGACTTTGATGGTGATGATATCCTTGGCCCAGGTACTTCCACAACATTTTGGGTCTTTTTTAACACCCTGCAATGACTGAATCCTACTTGATCCAGAAGTCCAAGATAACAATTCCCAAATGATAAACAGCAAGATATGCATACATAAAACCTTCAGATTGATCATGGAGATAGAAGCATATATATTGTGATCTGTTCCTACAATATTCCAGGAATTCAACTAAACACTGAAAAACTCTATTGAGAATAAGCATCACATGTTTTTGTTTCTTCCCTATATCACAGCAGTCTCATAATTGGCATATTATTTGCAGATGACATAATGCAAGGTATCAACTTGTTAACTTGTTCTGGTGTAGCAATCCAACCATCACTGGCATCACTGCATCGTGTTCCATCATCTGAAGGTTTGGACCTCATTGAGCTTGATGACCTAGTGTCCAAAGTGGTAGATGAATCTGATCCCCAAAATGAAGGCTTGGGTTACATGGATTTTCGAGGCCTTCTTCTGCGCATGCCAGATTTGCTTGCAAATTTTGAGATAACTATAAGGTGATGATGGCTATAAGGTTGATCATGTAAGGGAATGATAGTGTAATAAAAGAAGCATCATGTTTACTTGCTTTTAAGGAAAGAAACAAAACATTGTGTTGCAACATGCAAACAAGGATTGATCACCTGCAGGTTCAAAATGATTGATGTCACCTAATCTGAATTCATGATAGGTGATGACCTTTTCTACAAGCCATTGCTTAGAAATTCAGAATTCATCGTGAGAGAAAACTTTGTGATATTAGCAACAGATGGGAGCTGCCATTTTTGCTGAAATCTACTTAGATGAACTTACGTATTCCATAGACATGTGGACATACCTCTCTGTTCTTTCACTTCCAAAGGGAAAATAGGGGATTGGATTGCAATTGAATGTCTCCTGATTTCCAAGGCCTTGCATGCTGCAAGGAGTAAGCAGATTATCTGATGTTCTTCCACTGGCTATCAAGTACATAAATTTCAGTGCTGGAAGAGCTGCTTTGTCAATAGAAGGTTATGATTCATTTAACTCTTTCAACAATTGTGTAAAGGGTTGTGGCTTTGTTTCTGTGTCTACATTTTCACTGGACCTGTTTACTGGCATGTCCTGTAGGATCAACATATGTGCAGCACCTGAGTCAAAGTGAAAGACCATGAAAACCATCTTTTGGATAAAAGTTGTGTTGAAGATTTTTCTTCAGCCTCTACCCCTGGGACCTATTATGGAATCATTAATGTTCTCTTCCATTAACCCTTCCAGGGACCATTTCTAGAACAACCTGTCATCTAGTGTTGCAGAATAGCTATTGAGGCTTCTCAAGAAAGTAAAGAAAATCTTCATTCTATACAACATAAATGGTAAGTAAGACTTTCACACTTTCCTCACATTTGTTTGATTTGAGCAAAGCAACAACAGGGGTTAAACTGCCAACTGAGCTGGTTTTGTAATGGGGACATGCCATGGGGAATCCCTAATTGTCATGGCAGCAGGATCCCAATGCCATCAATAATGCCAAGAACAACTTAGATTTTTACCATTGTATCCATATCCTCCTATTGTTCCTCCACAAGTAAAAATGATGGACCAAATGCTTTTGTTGGACCATGTGAGGACTTCCATAAAACTAAAAGTTTCATAAAAAAACTGTTTAAATATTTTATAAATGTATTGATGATTTTCTCGAATTTTTAAAAGATTATTAATAATGTTTTGGCTCTTTACTGCCAATTTTTCTATACTACTACAATAGCATGAAACTGGATTTGGACCTGTAAATGTGCACAAGATATAGTGATCTCCAAAAGTGACGATAAAAAATAATAATTAATTTTGATTCATCAATCACAATGATTGGCCCAAATGGTGATTTAAATAATCTCTCACTTTGTTATTGTCAAGTATTTCATGTTTATGGGCATTGGGTGGGGATGGAAATTGATAAATGGTTAATGTGTGGAAAGGCTGAAAAGGGAGGTGTGGGTGGAGATGCTCTTGTGTATCATTTCATTACGTCAAATTCCATAGCAGTTCAATTTTGAGTTGTGAAAGAATTGTGTGATTGATGACTATTGTTGTTGGTTTCACTTGTCCCAACAAGTATAAACCATACATGGTTCCAATTCTAGCTAAGAATCATGCTGAAAATGTGCAATGTTTATCAACATTAAGATGACAACCTCCAAACACGGTGGAAGATCAATTCATGACCTTATTCATTCAACTTGCATCTTTCTTCACCTAAATGTAGTTTAAGACCTTGGTTGATTCCATTCTTTTAATTTGTAAATTTAACATATACAACATGAACATAATTATTGAAAGGTTTCGATATAAGTGATTATGAAAAGCAAACAACTTTGATTCATCAATTCCAAAGGCCCCCATATGCATCCATTATGTGTGAATGCTTATTTTACTAAAAGCAATGTTAAAATGGTCTATGTAGACAAGCCTTTGTTCTTTGGGTCCATCAACCATTAGTCCACAAATAGAAGGAATTCATTTCAAATGTTTCCATAGAAACCATTTGACATGACAAAACATTTTGTTCATCTAATTGAAATGGTGATTGTCAAGTGTCCCAAGAACAATCAAATTGTTTTTCAAAGTACCATTGATTGATAATGCACTTTAATTCAATGACCTAAGGGTACAACCCATTTTGTGTGATGCATCATTAAATTTATGGTTGTTGATACAATTTACCCTCAATCACATTTATGTTTAAAAATTTTCTTGCAATGTAAGGTGTTGGACCATGAGCCTCATATAAAAAACTTTGAATTATCAAATGAATGGCCTCTTATTGAAAAGGTATAAGTGCACCTCTAGTGATATCACAAATATTTACACACGAGACACATGGCTAATTCAAATATGGAAGAATTAAGAATTGGTCATGTGCCACAAAAAAAAATCATGAAAAGTTGGCAAGAGGTGCATGTTTATTCCAACAATAATCGACAACAAGTATATAACGAAAACCCAAAGTATGGTGACCCCACCTATACATGCAAGAGCTTTCTAGCAATGGACATACTTAATGACATGGATAGCCATCTCTTAAATGTGACCAACTCAATTATCTTTCACAAAGGAACATGCAAGGAAGGTTGAAACTGAAACCGAAAAAAAAAAAAAACATAGAATTGCCACAAACAAAAATGAGAAATTAAATTTAGTTTTAATCTTGACAAAACATACGACCAATCTCCAAAGATTGAATATGTGACCAAACTCCAAGATTGAACATATGAACACACTCCAAAATTAAACATATGACAAGATTCCATCACTTTAGAAATGTGTAAAGGATTGAAACACAAAAGCAAGAAACAAAATCCAAAAGCAAGGAACAAACTATAATAAAAGATTGAAGCCCAATAATAAATGGAGGAAAAAAAAAACCAACAAATATGACAAAAAAAAACCAATAGATTACATTAAACAAAAACAAGGTCCAATAACAAAGAACTCTATGTGAAAGAACTATTTATGTTCTAACTTTCTAAGTTTTAAATTTAGTTCATATAACTACCATGTCATCATTGAGAAAGGGAAAGTGAACCAAAAATTCACACTAAGACTATGATTTCCTAATCTTCACCTATTACCAATCAAGAAAGGTTGCATAATATGAGAAATTCTAAAAGGTTAGATAAGTCTATGAATATATGTCAACCGCCACATAAAGTTTATTGAGTTTGTTTCACAATTTTGACTTCATGAAGGACAATGTAGAAAATGTACACTCATCCTCCATGTTTATGTGATGTGAAGTGTTTCTCAAAGTTCTCTTTGGCATTAGTTTGAAGTTAGTACTTGAGGTCTAGTACCTTAATAGTGTCCATCAAGTAACTAGCTCTTGTTAATTCCTATGTAAAAGAATTTATGGCCCTTATAACAAAACAACAATAGTGCAAACTTGATTACAAACCTTATAATGTTTTGAAGGTCCATGTTGATTCACATTAACGAAACACAATAAAATGATATATTGATGCATGATTGAAACACAAGGTACCAAGTGTTTTTTGAAAGAAGGTGGCAAATACATGTACATCTTAGTCACTTGTGCATAAGAGTTTGACATTTGTCACAATGTTGTTGAAAAGCTCATGAATGACTTTGTCACTAAATTTTTTAGTTATAGGTTTAAAATGAATTACAAACAACTAGTTTTCAACACATGCTACATTCATAATCTTTGAAATCATCTAAAGGGATGGACACTATTTAAAATTGTAAAATTTTTGTTGTCAAAAAATCATAAGTGGAACACAATAGTTTGGATTATTTTTTTAAATGGGCTCCATTATCTGCAATTTAGTTACACTATTCAAAATTTGATGCAAACTGATTATGTTTCAAAAGTGATAAAATTATCAAAACTCTTGGGTGAATAATTTTTTAAAAATAAAATAAAAATTCAAATGTCCTATTTCATTATCAAATGTGCACCATTTCTTAAATGATCCTAATATTAATGATTAAAAGGAATTGAAATTAGAGAAATTCATTTTTTTCACACATTTGAATGCTTTTGCCCTCAAAAATAATGAATTTTGAGGATGTGTTTTTAACAAAAGTTATTCATTTATATGTGATAATGAGCATTGATATATAATATAATCATGTAAAATATATAAGCTAGTGGGTGAACGTTTAAAGGTTGGAGAAATTGGTGTACATTCTCCAATCAATTTTAAGCTTGGAGTTCCAAACACTCTATGTAGCCTTCACATGGAGCCCCTTTAATCATTTACAAAATTGCATTTGGTTTGGATTGAGTGAAATATGCCCCTCCCCCCAAACCCCCCCCCCTTTGCGTGTGCAACCAATGTGCACCCTATTACCAAACACCCCAAACTTCTAAAGTAAACACAAAAAAACCCAACACCAAACAAGGCATGGGCCCCTAATGTATATTTTTTATTTTAGTTTTTACACCTACAGACCCATGACCAAGTTGTTTGGTGGACAAAATGTGGACACCTTATTTTGAAAGTGTGTAAAAAACAATCCATCATCAAATAAGGGTGCCCCCACCCCTCATCATTTAAAAAAAAAATTTACAAACCCACACTAGCCACCAATCATGGGGAGAGACATCCCAAATAGACATTAAATATGCCAAACATTTGGTCACATTTGTAAGGGAAGGGTTAGTCCTCATTACCAAACACTATCAAACAAGTGGTTGAACATAAAACCTCCATCCCTAAATTGTGAGGTAATTAAAAAAAGATTGTCCAGTAAATTTTTGAACTAGGCATTCAAATTTAAAGGTGATTATGAATGACTACCCACTTGGTGGTGATTCATCATAGGCATTTTTACGGGCAATTTGGGTGTTCACCCATTAGCTCCTTATTCGTGATGGGTGATTTTAACTTATGATCAAGGTGTAGTTTTTTAAAAAAAATAATTTAACACACAACTTATAACTTGAACATGAAATATGCAAATTTTGAAATAATACACCAACACATGAATGCCACATGTCACATGCAATATTTGGAAAAGAACATTTACCTTGGCACCCTTGGCTCTTAAGGTTGTGAATGCACCCAACATTGGAAGACCAACTAAAACCCAACACATGTAAAGTTAAGATCCAACTTTAAAATAATCATGTGCTTACATGATAACACATGTCCTTAAAATCCTTGAAAGCATTAAGCACAAAAAGGCTTCCTAATGTCCATTCCACACAAACACCGTGATAATCATGGGTCTATTTGTGTTTGGGCAACAAGATGTGTTTAGGCTTCACTATACACATTTTCATTGGGCAATCGGGCAAGTTCAACAAAAACAAATGTTGTAATTTATTTTTATTGCTTGCATCTTAGACCCTTGGTTGTTTAATATCTTCCAAATCTTGCAAGGCCAATGAGCACAACAATCTCAAGATAGTATGTCAAGTTAGTTTGTGCAACCTAAAGCTTAACATAAGCCTTTGCCATTTTGGCCAACAAAGTTTTATATTCAAACATGACTTTTTTTGGCTAGGGACAACATACTTATACATCTTGTTTTGTATTCTTTTTAAAAAATCTTTTCATTTGCAACAATTAAAGCATTTTGGTGAAATATTATGTATATATCTTTTTGGGTTGTGGGAGAAAAATGCATTCAAGGATTGGAACAAAGACTTTATCATTGAAACCAAAGGCAAATGAGATATGGTTGAATCTCAAGGTTAGTGTATTGGTCAAAGTTCATCAAATAGACATAACATGGTGATTTTAGTCTAATGCACATGTCATGTTAGTGTCACATTAGATACATTTGACATGTTAGTGCCACATTAGATGCATTAAACTTGAAGTCAACATAAACATATGACCGACTTGATAAAATAAACATGGTGAGTTCCTATTTTGTTGAACACTTGAATACAACATAATGCAATCCATAGTAATTATAAGGAAATTTTTTATTTAAAAAATTGATTTAAAAATTATTATTTACTTATAAATCAAATAATAAAAACAAGTAAAATGATACTTTTTTTTTTACAATTAAATGTAGACAATAAATATGTTTTTTTTTTTTTTTACTTATCAAATGGAAAAATGTTATGGTCACATGCAATTCTTTATTAGTTCATTTAATTTAAAATGATGTGTAAAAATTTTAAGGAAAAGTATAAGAAATGAATTTATGATTCAATTTTAATGGTTGCTTGTAAAACAAATTCATTCATTATATATTGATGGTTGCATGTATTGTGGTTACAATCATGTGTGATAGTGCGTTTTTTTTTCTTTTTATTTCCTAATTGGGTGGGGTAGTTGTGGTTTTGGTCACTTGTATGAAGTTAAGCATGCATTTTTAGCACCTTAATCAATGGGTGGAAAAACTAAAAATAGGTCGGTTGTAAAGGAAGGTAGTTGTTAAATGATTCTTGTTTGCAATTTGTGTTGGAGAAGAAAATACATTTTCATAAATTTGTTTTTACAACTACTTGGTTATAATCTTTTTAAAAATTCATTAGTTTATGATGCATGTAATTTTTTTAATCCACATTTCTTTTGGTCATTTGCTAAAATTGCTCAATGTTTGATTGTTTACTTTTGAAAATCACATGTTCAATTCATTTGATTTACAATCATATATTAAAAATTTATAATTTTTTACGGTCACTTATTAAAAATGATTTTTCTTTTGCAATTGTGTGTTGGTCAATTTATTTAATTTATGATTGCATGTGAAAATTGATTGAAAATAATTGTTTTTAATGGTCACTTACTATTTTATTTTTCATTTATACTTGTGATTCACATGTTGTTTTACACATTTGGTTTTTTGTCACATTTTAAAGGTTTTGTTTGAATTTATATTTTCATGGTTGGTTATTAAAATAGTGACATGTAAACTTTTTTATATTGTGGTTTTAGTGTCACATATAAAATTTAGTAAAATATTTATAAATGTTAACAAAAATTTTACATTATATTCCATAGTATGTTTAAATGCCAACTTACTACTATGGGAAAAAAATATTTTGTATAATTTCTTATTGTCACATATTATACATATTTGCACGAATTTCAATGTTGATATGATGAAAGAATGTGTTTGAATCAAAACAAAGGTGATGGCAATGGTTCATGCCCAAGGAGGTCATTTTCTATATATTAAAAAAAAGACTAAATATTAGGGTATTTTTTAGTTGCTATGAAATAATGGTGTATTCTAAGTATATTTCAAAATATATACTCTTATAATGAATTATAGACACCCTATTTACATTGAAATAAATTATAAATTCATTTATTATTCAATAAGTTGCACCTTTTTTTTTTTTTGCATGTTGTTTGTAATAAAATGGCAATAACCTCCCCATGGGTCCATGCAATGAATTCCTTCCATATGAAGCAAATCATCTTCTTGATATGGTTTATTGCACCATTTTTCACTCCCCTGATAACAACACCAAAGAAATAATCAACCCCTTTAATTTAAAATTGAAAAACCTAAAAACTTAGAAGTGGAGTCCAACAAAATTTAGATTTGTTAACAAGACAAAATACTTCACTTAAAAGATGTTCATGCCATATACTACAAATGATAATAACTTCAATGCAATGTCAAATTTAGACAAATCATTGTTATTTGCTAATGCATCCATCATGAGTTCAAATATGTTAATAAAAGTCAAAATTAGTTATAACTATTATTTATATTCCATGTTTGAAATTAGTAACTTAAGTTTGGTGTTGAAACTTTTTAATTTACACATGTATCAACATTCATAATATGATTTTTTGGTAATGACAAGAGTAGAGGCAAAAGTTGGCCTTCTAAAAGGTCAACTCATCTTTATAATCAAGAATCTAACTTTTCTTTAGTTGTTACGAGGTTATTTTCTAAGTGTACTCCCTTATTTATTAAGGTGTGGTTGTCAATTTGTTACCTACATTCTCTCCTTAGAAAAAGAGAGTTTAATTTATATTAGGTAGAGTATAATAGTTAACACATTATACAATTAGATCAGCTTTGTTTTGCTCTCATTTTGGGGGCCTACCTACAAGGATTTCATGGGAACATGTGAATAAAGTTGAAATCAATCTAATGAATAAAAAATGCTCAAAAGCACTTCAAAAATACTTGTCACCAATGTTTTAATTCTCCTTTAAAAGACTTAGAAAAGGACTTGATTGTTTTTGAAAATCACACATACACACACACACAATTGAAAATTTGAAAATATAAATATCTACGTAGTAATATAATGGAAATTTTAAGTCTTTTAAAATAATGAATACTTTAAATAAAAGAATTCCACTTGAATATTTCATATTAAGTATTCACCTAAAGAGATACCAGTGGCTTCTACTAGCATGATTGGACCCTTATCACTGTGGTTAAGTTGTTATTATTTTCACCTTCACTTATGCACTCAAAAAAAATTAAGATTGAGGAAGAAGTCGAATTGTCAACAATGTAAGCATGAATTGATACCCAAGATCAAGTATCAATTCTTAAGTAAGTGCTAGGTCTTGAGAAGCACCTCACAATTTTCTTGTTTTAGATTTTTTTTTGAATATGCATAAAATTTGCCATTAGCCACCTAATTGTGTCAAACTAATGTTTTTTCGCTGACAAAGGGAAACCCAAGAAAAAAACATAGGCTTAAAAGCCTCATATGCAAATTAAAGGGTTGCACATAATTAAAAGGAGGGAAAATATATAGCTTGCAAGTTGAGAAGTTGTTGTCCAAGATCCATTGGGCCCACCAATGCAATGAATGAAACCACCATTGTGCATTAATAATGCAAGTGAAGTGTACACTACAAAATGAAAATGTACATTCTCTCCAAACCCTAGCCCCGCCACTTTAATCTTGAATCATAACTGAAGTTCAACTTATTCATCATATTCAAACTCGCCCAAATTTAGTTATTCATATTAGCCAACAATGTAATAAATTATTAAATTTACATACTTGTAAGGCAAATCACACATGGTGCCAAAATAGAAACCATAATGAAACATTTTGGTGGAGTAGCAACTCGAGCAATGGATAGGTGAATTAAAAAAGAGAAATTAAGCAATGAAAACATCAAAACAAGATGAAAGAAGAGAATATGTTGGCAAATGGAATAGGAAGATGGATGGTGATAGTGAAAGTTCCTTAATTTGGCAGTCTCAAATCTTGACATCACAACCCAAGAAATGGACATAATTTTTTTTAAACACATTTAATGAATGGGATAAGACTAACATTGAAAGATGGATGGATTTTGACCTTTTTCATTGATGTATTGGCTATCTACATTGGCAAGTGAATGCAACTTGGTGAACCTTTTCTTTCCTTTCAAGCCATTTTTCCTTTAGGCATTTTCACAAGGTCTTAATTACTACTTTCACTTTTAGTCTAAAGTTCACCATTTTTTTTTGGGATGGTTGTCATGGTTGGCATCCATTTTAATACTTTTTTTTTAAAAAAAAAGAAAAAAAGTTCATGTATTGTAATTTGTTGCTATTGGATGAAATTCATCCATTGATACTATTTATTAGTTGTTTAATTGAGTTTTTTCATTTTTCATCCATAGATTCATCACCATTCATTTGACCTATAAATTATGAAATTCATACATCATTGTCCACTTTTAATCCAAAAGGAATAAAACTCATTAATGACCATTTATTTATCATTGATAATTGATTTTAAAGAAGTTGTTTAACACTTGGTTCATTGCATGATGAATTTTATGGAAAGTTTGATGGATGATTCCACTTCATCGCACCCAAATAGGTATAAATACATGTATTGTAGGCTATTATTATCTTTAGTTTAATTGACATCAATATGAGACACAATCTTTCTTGGCATCTCCTCACATTGAATCATGTTTTGAAGCTTATCATATAATATATTGAATATAATCTCATTTATGTACTTATTTGCATACTTCATGTCCTTGGTCATGTTTTCAAATATTATTATGAAAAGTCTAAACATTTATGTTTTGTAGTTCTTGTGCTCATGGTAACAATGTTTGTGATCATAATAATTTTTGTGCCTATCACAAGTCTAAATATTGCATGCCTAATTGATTTTCAATTATGGTTAATTTGGAAAATGATGAACTACTTTCACCCAAAAAAAAACACAAATTAAGCATTTGAGGTTCTAAAGCATCCTAAACATTAGAAATATGATTTTCATTTCCATACGTTTCTTATTGGAAACCTGAAAACTTTCAACCCTTTGGCAATTATCAACGACAAATTACAATGAGGTTTTATAAATTGATGAACCCCTTTATAATTTACCACATTCGATTCCATTTTGGTTTCAATTCAAGACAAATAGTTGAAGAAGGTGGAAAAATAATTCCATAATTTCCTTCAAAAACTACAATCACCAATAAAGCCAATATTATAGAATCATCAATGAAAATTTCTATATTGTGGATGGGACAAATGTTTGAGGAAAAGCAATTTGCCGAAATAGTAAGGTAGTCACTTCTCCACATTATGTAACTCCAAACCACAGTTCCCAATGACATGTGACTTTTTGTTTTTACCTCAAGTGCTTACCATGACTTTGAAAACAGAAACATAATAGCTGAATTTAAAATAAAAATAAAACTTGGCTTGATCTTTGAGGTTGATTGGTTAATCTAAACTTGATTGAGGTTCAAGCATTTGAAAAATCTTAAGAACCATGTAAGTTTTGAGTATTCAACTGAAAACAACCAAGCAATTACAAATTATCATAAAGGAAGAAAAATATTGCTAGCAATGATGGGATAGTTATAACACAAACTAGGTTGGTAAATAAGCAAATCTGATATTCAAGGTGACAAAGAGGCCTCCATGCTTCAAAACCTATTTACTTGTGAGACCTTCACATGCAAAATTATCACAAATGCCAATGGAATGTGTGTGTTGCTAGGAGCATTCATGTGGTGTTTTACAACTCCACACTTTCAGCATGTGGGTAGCAGCCAGACTTTTATTTTTGCATTTGTTTGTTGCCAAATGAATGCCCAAATGCAACACACAGGGGCTGGTTTGAACTATCCTTGTAACAGGGATGACACCCCAAACTCCATTAAAACTTCTTGATATAGAAGCCAAGGGATCCCACTTCATTTTTTGCTATTTTTATCTTCCCAACTATACCCATACCATTCAACTATGAAGCTTCAGGTTAAATTCTGATTGGGCTTGTTCACAATCTGCATTTGCATCTAGTGTGGAAAGGTCATTTGAATGTCAGCATTGTAACTCTTAGTGCTGAGTTCAAATTTGCTTCAGTAACTTTGCATCGTCCACACCATGTTCAAACCCTACACACGTGGACCTCTTTGGTTTGGATGCAACGATAGCTTCCACCATCACTTTTGTTTTGAAAAAAACTCATCATCCATACCATTTTCAATCCCCACACATATGGAACAGTTTGGTCTCGGTCCAACAATGCCTCTATCATTACAGCTTTCAAAGCCACATAGGTAGTGATAGGATATGAGGAATTGCATAAACCCAAACAGCTAATGTTGTCTACAATCAAATTGTAATCAGACAGTTAAGGGTGGATGGTTTCCTTCCCTGACAGGTCCCCTCTCCATCTCCTTTCTCTCTTCATGATAGATGCTCAAGATTCAATACTTTTGCTCAAATTGACTTCTAGACTACCTCTCAGAAGCTCAAACTTGAAGCAGAATTGAACTCCTTTTGGATGCTGCAGATAACATCCAGTGCAGTTAAATCTGTCTTCTGGACATAACTAGTTCAAAATCAGATGATCTAATACCCATGGGTCCATAATGTCCATACAACACATTTTGACATGTGGTTACAGATCCATCAACATTCTGCTTGTACACAACATTTCCAATTTTTCAAGGCAATGAAGCATAAATCCCATGGACTTAATTTTGAAGTCTACAACTGCAGCTATTCAGTTTAATTGGCCCTCACCAAGATCAAGAGCAGAACAATTTGAAACATCAAAAAAAATGAAAAGCTTGCAATTTTGTTAACAGAGCAGAATTGATACAATTGCAGACTTTGATACATTAAGTTACAATGCTGCCACAACGTTGTTCACCATAACAAGTTGCATACATTTTAAAAGCTCACTTCAAAGGACTGCGCATGTATGTATGTTGGTCAACTGATGGAAATACAATGAATATGGCCTAGAAGGTAGGCTCATAACCATTGTTGGCAGTGGCTAAGATGAAGAATGCAATGGCATGGCCCAGAGCTCCCCAGGCAAGAACATCAACAATGGTGAAACCTGCGGGATCATTGGTCTTTAACAGACTCACAACCTCCTGTGCACGACTATCACCAGCCTCAAAATGACTTTGACCATTCTGCTCTGGCAGTCCTTGCCTTGCTACCTGGAAAACTCACATACCAAAAGCATTTCTTCAAGGTTAATAGCATGATACAGGGCTGATTGGAAGGGTTGATAAGTCTTTGACACATTTCTCTTGCTGTCCACACACTATGAGTACCTTAGAAAACAACAAGAGCACTGTGTTGTATACTGTATCTGTGTTATGGTGCAGCAAAATCGGTACTGGACCTGAAAACTTGCGGACCAACAAGATAGCCTAGTCTTACAACTTAGCTTGCAACGCATCATAATCTCATTGTTGTTGGATATTAGGAATGAAGCCGCGGGGAACCGCAAGGCGGCATCGAAACTTCTAAGCAGTCATGACATTGTAGCATCTGGAAGTAGGGCTCATTGAATCTTTCTATGAATTCATATGCAAACCTGCACCAGGAACCAATTGCCGAGTAATTTCGCGCGCATTTATATCTTGAATGCATCGACCGACGCGTTAAATAATAGGCTAGGATCAGTCAAAATTTCGCGATTTCTTCAGGAAAAAGTCAACAACAAAATTATTTCTCGTCCCATCTTTCAACGATAATCTTCTGGTCCTTATCTTATGCTAGGTTCTATGGGCAGAAGAACCAAAAGCGAGCTGATCTGGGAACCAAATCCGGGTCAAAATAGAGATTGCGAGGACAAAGAGTAGAATGCCAAAGAAGGTGCACTCACGTTGTCTCTCTGGAAAGGCAGGAATACGAATCGTCCTAGGAATAGAAGCGCTCCGGTGCTGAGAGAGATGACGACTGGGGTGTCAAGACCGCAAGTAGTCTTGGCCACGGACTTGGCAACCGCTGTTCGGCTAGCAAAAGATCGTGATCTGCTTAAGCTCAGTCCATCGACTCTGTTTCCGGACCTGAGACCGGCGAAGCTAGCTTGCACAGCAGCCCGTGAGACGACCTTCTTGCTCCCCGACAGGACAGGGACTCCGGTAGTAGTAACCCTGGAAGTTGCAGCACAAGCAGCCATCTCTTATCAGGAAAAAAACCTTCCAAAACACAAAACAGAGAGATTATTTTCACAAGTTCTACTGCTTCGCACACCGAAGGAGCAGTCGTAGAGAAAGTAACGAGCAACGGAGAACAACTGAGTGATCGAAAGTGTCAGGGAGGTGAAGCAATTTTCCGCACACTTGAGGGAGACGAGAACGGAGGTGGAGCGAAACGGGCGAGACGAGACAGGTGGATAAACCCAGGGTCACCCTTCATTTACTCGGTTGAGACACCCTTTTATTACTGCGGATTGACCCTTTCACCCACTGCAGACGAGACGATCTGGAGCATGATGCCACCTTATTAGAAAAAGGTAACGACAGAGCGGGCGAGAAATGACCCGCGCGCTTGGAAAGATAGGACCAATGGGACGCCGAAAATCCTTATCCTGTCATTTTCTCGGCCAATCCTGTCGCCCTAATTTTCCTTCTGGCGATTAGCCCCTTGAAACCAAGGGTTTTGTTAGATCCCCCGCCTTGTTACAGGACTACAAGCACTACCCAGAGACTAGGTACCTACATGCCTGCCTTTCTTTCACGTAAGAGGATCTGTGCCGCTTGTAACGAACGTTCTTTTGGGAGCAGACCTTGAAAAGAAGAATATTTGTATGGTCCGGAAAAGATGCCAATTTAAAATTGGAATTTCTGAGGGGTCCTTTTTTTTTTGGGACAACCAAATATCCAACAATAATTTATGGTATTCCAATGGCTAATTTGGGATCCTAATTGTCACTCAAGAAAGAATCTACCCTTCAACCAATTAAGAAATTGATTTAAAAAAAAAAGGGAAGCCCTAATTCAGCATCATCATCAGCCCTAAATATTCAATATCGCAATTTGCAAAATGCTTGAATTGTCTGAATTTCAACCTGAATAATAATTTATGGGGAGGTCATCAAATTGAAAGGTAAGTTATGACATCATCTTGTGCACCCTAGAAATGATTCTTCCAAGCTTAATTTCACTCTTTTCCCCTAACGTAGGTTTATCATTACCTTTACACCCATTTTTCAAATACCCTTTTAAATTAAAGCTAAAATTATCATAAATTTTTAATTCAAAGATTAGTTTAATTACTAAAGTACATTCCGTTATTATTTTTAAATGAATATTATACATATATATATATATATATATATATGATAAACCTCCACCATAATTCTTATCTTTTTCTCACATGCTTAAAAAATTTCCTTTTCAAAGTGAAGTTAAATAACCTTTCACATTAAAATGATTATTAATAAAAATAAATATGATCATATATATAGAAAGTTGAATGGTCATAAAAGTAAAATTTAAAGATTAATTTACTTTCATTGTTAAATGATTTTGAATCTTTTTTGAAAAATGATTAAAAATTAATACATGTTTCTCTTTTATTTGTACATTAAAAATGATAATGCCTTCACATTTATACAACTGTCGCTCCTTAAACACTTTAATAACACTACTTATTTAATTATAATTTTTTTGAATGGACACTATTTAACCTTGGAATAATCTGGAACTTTTTTCCCAACCGGGGGTTTTATGCACTTGTTCTTATGCCCTAATTTATCTTGTGATGGGCATGATATGATGTGTTATATGATGTTAATGACTAATGTCCATGAGTGTTGTTATGTCCTAATGGTATTGTGATCATGGGATTCATGGTTCGTTTGTTGCTTAATATTACAAACCCCACCCCTTCTCTTACCATCAAGCGCTAGGTGAATCTTTGTAGTGTAATTAGAGGGTGCCTTACTAGGGTAGATAGTTCAGTGAGTGAACACTTAAGAACTCAAAGAAGTTGATTCCTCACACATTGTTCCTATGCTTCTGAAGCTGGAAGAACATTTGTAACGCTCCATCTAGCGATTCCAATCCTCACAAAAATTGCTCAATTCGATATAGGAACGGGGAAGACATGGGATGTTTGGTGTAATGGGGTTCAATGTTTGATGATGAGTGAATTAAAAAAGATTAGTATTTTGAGCTTAAAATTTTTGATCATTGCACTTTGCCTTTGGAATACAAAGAAGTCTTGTAAAGCTTTAGTTGACACACCCATTGGAATACAAAGAAGTCTTGTAAAGCTTTAGTTGACGCCCCCATTGAGTTTTAAATCACTTAATCCAAACTAAAAATGAGGAAGATATGTGGTTGGAACTAGAGAAAGGTTTAGAGCTATTTTTTCAAAAAATTGGCAGCAAATTATCACTCATCATCTTCCTGTGTTACTTATAGTGCTCAAAGAACATTTGTAACCCTTCACTTGCCAGGTCTGATGACACAGAAATTGTCTATTTGATTAACGAATGAGGAAAATATTGGAAAGTGTTTGATGATAAGTACATGTTCGATGATGGGCAATTGTACCCTGCATGGAATTTCTCCTCTGTGAAGGGCACACATTTTGAAAAATGTAACGGCCACTCTTGCAAGTTTTTCACTTTCTAAAATGCTTGCTTTTTGTTTTTAATTATTTTCCTGATATTCCCAAAGGATACATTTTTTACCCACAATGCCTGGCAAGTATCTTCTATCCTCCATCACAGGAAAAACATTTAGAAAAAACAGAATTTGCCCTATACTTTAGGCTTGATTTTGGCTTTCCCAAAATTGTGCCCACCTTGGGTCTCCCTCGTTCAGGCCCTTGTTCCTTTAAGCATAGGGCCTTTGGGCTTTACCCTACACAAAATGCTGCCATTTCAATGGGTTTTCACCATTTAATGGCATTGTTTCTATTTCAAAAGTGATCATTCTGTAACAACTAGCAATACATGGGAAATGTGGTTGTATCCCAAGGTTTGATGCACCCCCTGGCTCCCACATGGTCTTTTGTGGCCAATTGATTTGTGGACACATTTATAGGTGGGTTGCTAATGGTACCCAGATAGATTTTAAACGACTTGGAGAAGAATGAAGACCTCAAAGTTCAAACCATTTCCAAAAGAACTAAACAGTCTCATTCTTTTGAGGTGAGGTAATTTCATAACTACATATAGTAAAGTTATCTAACATTCTTATGTTTTATACAATATTTCTCAAATAAATAAATAAATAAATATATGAAGGCAAAATTATTATGATCGTAATTTAATACGAGATTAGTAATTATACACCAATTCAGGCTTGTGTTAAAGCAACATGCTGAACTACCCATATTTCAAGCTTTTTCCATGTATAATAATTAACATTTAATTTGTTTGAGTACCTTTTTTTCTGAAATTTTGAACCCACTTGATTTAAACAACTAGTAACCTTTTGTATAATGTTATGATCCAATCAAGAAATCCTTTTTAGTAAGGAATGATATATAGATGTTTTTGTGAAGGTTAACTTCACCTACAATATTGCAAGAAATGTAGTAACACACTAATTTGAGCTGAAATATTACTGAACCACTTTGATTATGTTCACATGAACTAACAAATTTCAATTATTTTGCAGAATTTTTTTTCCAAAATTTGCTGCTAATTCAAAACATGTCCCAGCTTGGATATCACAAATTACATCCTCAACACGGCCTTGATAAATCAACAAATTCTCATTCAAGTAGTGATTCAACAGTCACATTAGCCTAATATAATAAAATATAATAAGTGGTCATATTGTGTGATACTTCACATATCACAAGATTTTAAATTTGACAAAATACCAGCATCTTGAACTAATGTTTCACAATTCACATGTACAATATGTAAGCAAAGATATAATAATATTCTCCATATGTGAATGTATGTACATAGCTTTTATGATGTGTTAACTTATGGCCGCCTTCCATCAATGACTCTAAGCATTTTAATTTGGTTATAGAGAAATAATATCTCATGACCTTGCATCTTATTCCCAAGGTACTGAACTAACATAGCTAACTTATAGCTATAAAAATGTTACAAATTTCAAATTTTCACACTAGTCCATAATAATCTATGGATATGCTAATGTATACAACCTAAGCATGGATGTCATGTAGTAGTATTTTATAGGTGACTAATTACACCCCATGAATCTACACTTTTCTCATTTTACTAAGGCTTTTTGCAATACCATGTTACATTGACAATGTTTGGCACACAGACTTCCTTCTACAACACCCCTCCAAAAACAACCCCACCATTCCAAACTTGGGTTTTAAAACAAACTTTGGAAGCATTGACCCAGCATGAATGCAAAATAGATGTGGAACATTTTAATCAATTGTCCAAGCAATTGCTAGGACCTCTCAAACACTCCTTGCATGCATATATTTTGAACAAATTAGTAGAGAAATTTGCAAACTGAAGGTAGGCCTTCCATTCAAAAAACACACAAAATGTTTTTCAATGTGAAAAATTGTATATCTATATATATATGTGGAGTTAAATATACTTATTCATGATACCGAGCAAGAAGGCCAAAGATGTATTCCTCAAGACGATGTTGATCACGTGTGGAAAACTGGTCCACCCGACACCCATCCTGCCAAACAAACTTCACGTGATTAAAACACTGAATTACACCATGTCTCCTGGATGGTGTGTAGCTAGTCACTAAATTTCATAGGCATTAATACATCAAGTTGCTTAATTCACAAACTTTATTCAAATTCAGATATATGACACAACTTTACAGTTGATCAATTCAGTTGAGCACTGAGTTGGGTTGTGAAATCTAACCACAAAGAAAGAGAAGAGGGGCACATGTCGAATGGAATAAAATTGTGCAATGTCCTGAAATATTCCCACCCCATAGAACCACATTCTTGACACTGAGAAGGCAGAGACAAGTGATTGAAGCAAACCTGATAACTCTCACAAAGGGCACAATTTGCATCAGCTGCAAACTAAGATTTTGAATCAAAGCAAAATACATGTTCCTCCCAATCAAAGTTCCCATCCCAAAAGCCATCCCATCCCCCTAGTAAGAACCTTACTGTCAAGTCATCATACTCATCATGAACATTGTGCTTTACAAAGTGGATGCTCTTTTCATGTTCCACATGACACTCTTCTCCACATCCCTGCAACATGTGAATCCATTCCTCCATAACCATGTGTACTACCCCATTGATAGATCACACCTAAAAGCACCCTGAGCTGTATTTTTAGATGATCAAACAAGGTTAACTAGCTCATTGGAAAGAATTAAAGTTACAAAGAGCTTGGTAACATCAAAAAGAAGTACGCTGTGTGAGAGCTTTTGTCCAGACAAACATTCTTTCTGCAAGTGTAAGATTGCAGGACCATTGTGAGAACTTTTGAAACTCTTTTGCTAAATTTAATGTGTCAATGTCTAAAACCACTGCACACTTTCTTTTAGCAGCAGACAGATACCAATCAAAGTCAAAACTGGAGAACTAACAAAATGTGTCCTATGAAGGGAATAAGAATCTCAAACAAGTTTTGAATGCGTGAAAGGCTCTCACTCCTTTACAAAGCTTGATGAACTGAGGAAGAATATACTTGCATGCCCCACATGATGAATTGTAGAAGTCCACCACAACCTGCCATGATCTAAAACAGAAACCATGAACAGACTCACTTGAAAGTATAAGAAAGAGATCAAAACAGATATGCTGGAAATTACTAGTCTTGACCATTTTGTTTCATTCCTCTGTAAAGACATAATTGTGTGGACAAACACAACTTGCATCTGATCATCCAGTTGGTGCACACCAACAACTTAACAATTCTTCGTAACTCTGCCTTCCTGGTAGCATCAAATCTGCAAGAGAGTTATGAAAAATCTAGCAACATTTAGCAGGTCTCCTGTCCCAACATTTAACCTGTAGCTCTGGCAGCTTTTAGCAACTGTGGTTGAATGGAAAGTTGCAGCTAGACACGCGAAACATTTCAAATTTTCAAAATCCTACTCATGAAAATGCTGCTTCTTTCCATTGATCTAATATTCCTAGTTTGGACCAAGCAAGATACAGAGAACAAAAGAGTTTGAAACTGAAGACTAAGGGAAAGGGCATACTAAGCTGCAAAAGACCTAATAGTTGATGTTTGTGAAAAGAGAACCTCCCTACAATTGGAAAACTGCAAAACACTGACAGAACTCAAACAATGAAAATTGGCTGTCTGTCTCTTCAATGAGATTCTGCTTTTTCTCTTTCTCATATCCATTTCTGCTCTAGCAGAAATGCATACAAGCTGCAAAGATTCAATCCTCAATGTTTCTGAAAAGAGCCTCCCTATGATTGGAAAACTGCAAAACACCACTGGACTCAAAACAATGAACATGGTTGTCTGTTTGATCAATGGAATTCTGCTTTTTCTTCTGCATCTGTTTCTCTGCTCTGAATTGAACACCGCAAACAAAAACATAAGTAGAGCCTTCTCTAGTCACTTTTCATAAGTTCTCGCACATGTAACAAAGACTGCAAGAAACAAAAAATTGTTTCTCACACTACATCAGTGAAGGAACTTTGTCCTGACTTTCATGTCAATGAAGGAAAGGATCTCTTCTGTCATAGATTTGCAAAGTAAAAGAGACATGGGGTAAGAAGACAGACGGGTATGGACGGGGGGGAGGGAATGAATGCTAAAGAAAGACAGAGGGGAGGCAAAAGCAAACTGTACCAATTGGTTAGCAGATTCTGCATTCAGAAGCACCCGCTCAAACTCGGCAAGGTTGCGAACTTCTCGCACGCAATCAATAGGACATGTTACCTCAGCCTCAGCCTCTCTTGCTTCTCCCTCCTGTGGTTTCACAATCACGTTTGAAGGTTAATTGTTGGCATTATTGTTTGCAAGAAACCCGAAGCGATGGCCTAAAACCATTCATTCCACTGCAAGAAGAAATTGTTAGAAATTCTTCCGCGGAGAAAGAAGAAGATTGTCTGTCTGCTTGTGTCTTGTGATTTGTATGTGAAGTGACTTTCTTTCTTTCCAGAGTAGAATTTTCTAGTGAAGGTGTCCAGGAAACGTTTGGTTGATCGATTCTTTCCGAAAATTTGGCAGGCAAAGTGAAGAAATATTACCTCCTGTCGTCGCCATAGCTCATCAAAGTGGCGTCGCCTATCGATGTGGATGCCAGCTCGTGTTTCACAGCTCCTCCACTCCTTGGTGCGGCTTGCAAACCCCGTGTGCAACGGATTGCGAGTTGATACATGAGGCAAGGGGATCCGCGACGGAAACAGTGCCGTCGACCCTCGACTCAAGACAACCACCCTCCAGGGGGTCTGCGGCAGAAGAGCCACGGCCATTGCGCCGTGCACGGAGAATCTCTGCTGCTGCTGCTGCTACTTACGCCAAGGAAGATCGAAGCTGACCTCTTGGATGTCCATCCATATGTTCATCCAAACATCCATCCATCCATCCATCCATTGTCTTGACACTCGTCCGTGATAACTAGTTATCTTCTCTGAGTTCTTCAACTCTGAAATCCACTCTTTTATTTGCAATCTTGTTTCAAAACAAAATCAAGAGCAAACTGATTTCTTCTTTGAATTCTTCAACTATATTGCCTGTGGGGAATCACAACAAGGGTGCATCTCCACTGGTGTTACAATGATTAACATTTGAGGAGTCTGGATCTGTAAACACACTACTATTGCAGAGATTTGTCCTGGATGCAAAATAAACAGATGATGCCTATGAAGAGTTTGGTTCAAGTTTCCTCTATTGGTTCTGGGGTGCACATATCACTTGATAGAAGGGTTTGTGCTGCCTCATGGAAGCAAATCAGTGGTGAGAAGACAATGTAATACATTCACCATAGGGTGCATTCACTCAGCTACCCCAGAACAAGGAAGCCTTTATTTGGTTTGACTGAGATCAAAAGGGGTTGTTGGAAGCCACCAGGCAGAATGAGATAGTGCAACCAAGATAGAGAAAACATGTCTTACAGAACATGCAGTAGATTTATAGAATTATACATTCCCTATTGAAAAAACCTTTACAGGATTCCTGTCTGTATTTGATAATTGCAACTTAAAAGAAAAAAACCTGACCCCTTAGACCCAATGTCCAAACATCCAAACCTCCAATTTTTCCTCCACCCAAAAACCACACTACCATACACCAACAAAAGTTCTTACAAAAGTTCTTGTGAGAAGGCTGTCCAAACCCAGATTTCAGCCATCAAACATTTGATGCTTTGATTATCAACTTACAGATTGAAGAAATACAATAGAGCACAATTAACCTCCAAGTAGAATTCCCAAGACAGGAATGTAAGGCACTGCAGTAGCCAACCATGTCAAGTTGCTGAAAAACATGATCAAAGCACTCAAGGTATATCACAAAAGTCCATCAACAGAGAAATCCATAAGCAGCTTGCAAACGTAGAAATCCAAGTATGCAGAAGATCTTTAAGCCCTTTGATCAAAACCCTAATGGAGAACCACAGAATGGATCAAACCCCTCTTTCTGAATTGAAAAGGCAAGAACATTGTACAAACTACCAGGAATCCAATACTATGTTACCTCCTCTTCCAGGTGTAAGATCATCAAATGAACTTCTGAACTAGATGTGGCATGAGGATGCCTAAATGTGGAGATGCTTCACCTCTACCACAGCCATCCAAGAAATTGTGTCCCCTCAATACAAGACCATAGATTCCCCCGTTTGCAAGTGTCCTCAAGACATTCATACATGGCTACAGAACCAATTTCCTTGAACCTAAAGGCTCAACAAGCACCAGAGGCAAAGGAAACCTCAGTTTGGCCATCGCAAAAATTCTCAATCCAAAATACCACAGATTAACACAGTTGCAAATGTCTCAGAGAAGTACATACACCCCAGCTACAAACCATCTCCTTGAACCTAAAGGCTCAACAAGCACCAGAGGCAAAAGAAACCTCAGTTTGGCCATCTCAAAAATTCTCAATCCAAAATCCCACAGATTATCACAGTTGCAAATGTCTTAGAGAAGTACATAAACCCCAGCTACAAACCAATCTCCCTGAGCCTAAGGTGCAAGCACCAAAGTGAGAAACACTTCAAGCTTTTGCTACATGACCAAACAGCAAATCTTGTTTGCAGCTCAACATACTTAGAAGCTTTTTTGCCACATATGCATCTGGTGCAGACCTCACATGCCACAAATATTTCTAGACTCACAATTTACCACTTGTAGGAATTTTCTGCAAATGTCGGAGCCCTCGTTTGTTGTGACAGATAGAGACTCAAGATCTTGATTACTACTGCCCTGTACTTTTGCTACGCGCTTGGAAACATGCACTCGGAAAATAACAATGGCATGCAAGAACAGACTTCTTCGTACAAATCATGTTTATGATACCAGTCATGCAGAGATTAGTCTTAACAAGATCTTCCTGATATGTCGTCGATGCAGGCTGCTATTCCAAATAACCCTGCACAGAATACCCTGCAACATTTTGAAGCAGTGGAGACAAAACTAGTTCTGCTCGCCGTGCAGACCTCTCGCAGCTCTTCATGGCCCAGCAGCAGAACGCGAAGATTTCTTTATTTCGTTTAGACAGAGAGTTGTACTGATTCTCCCTTGAAAAGTATTTCGGAGATCTTGCCCCCCGCCGCCGCCCCCTCTTGCATCGGCTGGCTTGCAAAAATCACCACCAGCCGTAACGCGCTCCGATGTACTTCGCTTTCAGCCACCTGCAACTGTTTCTCATGGTCTGTTTCATCTTCCCTTCCACTGTGAACACCTGGTAAGTTGCAATGCGCTTCTTTCGCTTCATCTCTGGATCCACAACAACGCTCCACGAAGGTTGGGAGCTTTTACTCTGCGTCTGCCCCTTCCAGGTGTACGACGACTCCGGAGTGGTACCAGGATACTGATTATTCCAGTGTTGCATCGCCATCCTCAAAATCACCTTGTAAACCACCCGCTATCACAAAATCTGTTTCGCAGGTCTGTTTGCGCTCAAATCGCACAAACTTCCCGATCTGCGACACAAAAGCCTGTACAGAACGCCCGAGTTTAAAAAGGAGAAATCCAAGCTTCTTCAAACAACAAATCGCTGCAAATCGCCCTGTAGAGCTTCGAATGTATTCTTCTCTGCTTGGCAACGAATTCAAACCCCCGATCCTCTTCTTGCAACAGCAATCATCCAGTTTTCTACTTTCCCTCAGATCATAGGGAGCATTTCACAAAGTCGGAGATCGCACCTGCGAATATCTTCCCGGACCTGTTCTTGGAACAACGATGGACCAGATCTCTCCTTTCCTTCAGATCACGGGGAAAATAGAACAAAGTCGGAAATCACACCTGCAAATATCTTCGCGATCCTGTTCTTGGAAAAACGATGGAACAGCTCTCTTCTTTCCGCCAGATCACAGGGAGCATTGAACAAAGTCGGAAATCACACCTGAGATCTTCCGGATCCTGTTCTTGTAACAACAACGATCATCAAGCTTCTCTCCTTTCCTTCAGATCACAGGGAGCATGGAAAAAAAATCCGGAATCACTGCAATGATCGTCCGGGTCCTGCTGCATACGTGAAGTAGTAGTAGTATTCCGGCAGCTCTGCAATCATCGAGAAAGAAACCAAGTTGGACAGTTGAGCTTCGTTTCCGTCTGTGTACCTTCTTCGAGTATTCAGAACCAACAGGGTACACAATACACACCACTCTCTCTCCCCAAAAAAATGGAGTTAAAAAAAAATCAAAGGAAGAAGAAAACACAACTGGTTAGAACTTTTCTTCGACAGTACCTGAACAAGCAATAATGGCATAATGGCTCAGAGCACCTTATCAATGGCAAGTTCAACCCAGCAACAGTTCACATAAGAAATGTTCCCTGGACTTTGAAGTTCGTAAAAAATGACTCACAGTTCACAGCACTGTTTTTTATAAGAATTTTTATTTGTAGCACAAAGTGGCAATCAATCATCCATAGGAAGCAGGGTTTTTTTTTTTAATTTATTTTTAATATAGTAATTTTGTGGTTTTGAAAGTTTGGCGATTTTTTTCATTTTTAAAGCAATGTTTTTCCGAGATTTACACTAGAAAACGAAAATTTCCAAAATTGTTGCCACAGTGAGGGAAATTCGCCCCCAAAAAAAAAACTCAGATGCAAAGATGTAGAAAAAGATGCAATCGTCCTTAGGAAGATTTAGCCAAATCTGGCTATACAAACCAGATATGAAGTACACAACTTTAATCATCATTTTATATCTTTGGCTACACACTGAAAACAAAATATGGAAACTCGGCGATTTTAAATTTTTTTTCACTCAGTTCTGGCGAATGAAAACCTCCAAAATCACGTCATTCTCGATTTTTTCAATTTGTAGTTTCGCCAATTAATAAAAGGCTGGTTCACGTTCCTAAAAGCCCAGGTGTTGGCCGACACCATAACTCTAAGAAAATACAATAGCCTATGGTCAATTTCCACATTGACAAAAAAAAAAAAAACTAATTCGTTTTTAAAATTTGAAATTATTGAATTTTTCATGATCTATTATGATATTGTTACATGAGTAGAGAAAATTTTCAGAGTGTAGCTTATGATAATTATTATGATTTTCAACATGTCAACTTCATATTTTCACATAAATTCATTCCACTATTTTGAGGATTATTTAATGACGAAACTAACCTTAGGGTAAGGTAGGTGTTTCAAAGAGTTAACAAAGTCAAATTACAGATAGGGAGAAAAAAAAGCCAAAAAACTGACTCATAATCAAGCTACAACAAATTTCAAAAGGTATTGGCCCATACTATTCACTCTAGGAAAATACGTGTTTCCAAGAGTTAACAAAGTCAAGGTACAGACAGGGGAAAAAAGGGCCAAAAAAACTGACCTATAGTCAAGCTACCAAAATTTGGAAAGGTATTGGCCCCACACCAGTCACTCTAGGAAAATAAGTGTTTCCAAGAGTTAACAAGGGGTGTGTCACACTATGGCCCTTGCCATATATTTACATTAAAAAGTGTCTTAAGGCAATTATGGGAACTCAAACATTTCATCATGCAAAAATATAATCTTCAAAAAATCCTCTAAAAGAAACCAAAATACTTCAAGAGATTATAACTCTATAACTAATCTCAAGTTTCAACACAAGCCAAAATATCATCTTTCAAAAATCCTCCTATAAAAATAGACCTATTACCTAGTTACTATACTCTATAATGAATCTAAACACAAAGTCCTTGCCTTGCCAGCAAAGTCAAGTTACAGACAGGGAAGACTTCTGCTAATGTCATTGCTTGATGAGGCTGGAACTTCAAGCTCTCCACAAATTTGTCCAAATTTGCAGCCAGTTCTTCTGCAATGATTTTAGACATGTAGCGGTTGTGAGGAATCATGGGAAAGATTTCTGGTGTTTTTTTTTGGTCGAGATCAAGCCAAAGTGATGATCATCCAGATTCCATAAGAAGATTTAGCCAATTTGACTATAAACAAGATACTTCATCTAAAATGTATTGTACAGGCCATTGAATAGGAAAATATTAAATTGGCCAAAGGTCTTAAAATGCCAGCAATACTTTTGTACTGCTACATTCTTTTTTACCCTGTCTGCCCTTGGTCCAATTCATATTTTGCCCCAAAGAATAATAAACCCCAAAGGGGTGGGCTATTAGGAATAATGGCCCTGCAAGGCAAAGCCAAGCACAGGCTCAATTTGCATAATGCACACATTTACACAATGTAAAAAAAGTCATGTTTTATTTATTTTTAAATCATGTGATACCCATCAGATACTTGTTGGGTACCATGGGAAAAGGTCGACCGTTGCCTTTCCTAAAACTGAAATGCCCACCTTAGTGGGAAAAAACATGTATGGACATAGGAGAAGGGTCTATCTTTTAGCGGCCTACCTTAATGAGAAGGTCCGTGAAGAAGACCCTTACGGGATTTGAGGTATTTGTGACTAGGCTGGTAGGTTGAGTGGAAGGGTATCCCAAATTCTAGAAGGATCTCAAGATAGGCCCTTGTCCTCCCATCAACACATTGAAGCTTTTTCTTAGGTATGTAACATGCCCACTCTAGCTAGTGAATAGTGCCTACTCTCTCTGATGATGGAACTTGTTTTGTAAGGAACTGTTCTCCCTTCTATAAGACTCAAGTTCTTATTCTGGGCCACTTTGAAGGCATCCAATAGCATGGATGGTGAACATTGGTCTTTACCCCTACGAAGGGTCTTCAACAAGGCCATTTCGTGGAATTCAGGGTCCGTGCTCAGGTGCCGCCTCAATGCAAACTCCTCATTGAGGGGAACAATGCAGTTCTCAGGTCCTCCTACTACACTCAATAAACTCAATTAAACTCCAAATATGAGAACTTCAAAGGGACCATACAAAAATCTGAGGGTCCTGCGAGTGCATGGTAGTAGGACTTCGGACCTTACAAACATTTCTTAGACCTACAAAGATGGGAACTAAAAAGATGCACCTTACAAAACTAGCGATGATGGTACCTTAAAATGTAAGGTGCTGTGGGCCTGATTTTGTGTATTTATTTGATTCAGTATATCATTTCAATGATAGGAATCCATTTTTTATTTATTTATTTATGGATTTCCTGGACACAATTGATTGGAAATTCATGTTAGTTAGGCCAACTTGACATGCGAAAGGCCATGCCCACAACTATAATGAGAGGCTTGTCTTTTGCAAGGAACATCATGTGAATGATTAAGTAAGAAGATGAATGGTAAGTATTTGGAACACCTCCCAAAGGCCAAGAACAAACAAAATAAATCATAGAGATAAGGTTTGAAAATTGGATGATGATGATGAGGCCTTGATATAGGATAAAGGGCTTTGAAGTTGGATGGGAGCAAGTTGCAATACTTATTTTTATTTTATTTTTCTTTCTTAATACGGGAATGGGTTACTTTGTACCATTGTCAATGAATTTGATTGCTTGTCATTTTTGAAAGCACATCTCATTCATGAAAGGCGACACTCATTCCTACTTGGTTGGCACATTTCATGTCATTCTTCTTGTTCTCATCATCATGCATTCTCATCATCATCCCCACAAAACCCAAACATGATTGGAGCATCATCCAACGGTTGAAACATCATCTTGTTGTCAAGGACAAGAATACAATATGACTATTGATGCTTTTGATATTTCAAGTTGAGGTCTTAATTCACAATTACCAAATATATAGGTCCATTGACTTGTTGGGTACATGGTTTTTTTTTTTTTTTTTTAAATCAT
>Ga0116227_10004524_pt1 | contig 30134 bp, 22 predicted proteins | sample S1TSphgellanicum_FD_89693 | JGI IMG/M metagenome (GOLD analysis project Ga0116227, IMG submission 89693) | Host-associated microbial communities from peat moss isolated from Minnesota, USA - S1T2_Fb - Sphagnum magellanicum MG | ecosystem: Host-associated > Plants > Peat moss > Unclassified... | reverse complement strand
GACCGCGGCGTTCTTGCCGCGCATCGGCGACGTCGCGAGCGTGACCGACTGGTACGAACCCAAGCGCGTGATCGGTTACGTCAACGGCGCGCCCGCGATCTCGATCAACGTGCAGAAGGCCACCGGCGCGAGCGAAGTGCAGGCGTCGGAGAACGTGCTCGCGGCGCTCCCGGCCATCGAAGCCAAGTATCCCGATATCGCCTTCAAAGTGCTCAACGTGCAGGCCGACGACACGAAGGCGCAGCTCTACGGCGTGCTGCAGACGCTGATCGAAGGCATCGTGTTTACCGGCATCGCGATGCTGATCTTTCTCAAATCCTGGCGCAACGCGATCGTCGTGATGATCGCGATTCCCACGTCGCTGATGGTCACGTTCTTCGTGATGAAGCTCGGCGGCTTCACGATCGACACGGTCTCGCTCTTGGCGATGACCCTGATCATCGGCATCCTGGTCGACGATTCGATCGTCGTGCTCGAGAACGTCGAGCGGCACTACGAAGACGGCGAAGCGCCGCGGACCGCCGCGATCTTGGGCCGGGCGGAAATCGGCGCGGCCGCGGTCGTGATCACCCTGGTCGACGTCGTGGTCTTCTTGCCGATCGCGTTCTTGCCGGGACAGACGGGCCGGTTCCTCGCGGAATTCGGCGTGGTCGTGACGATCGCGACCTTGACGTCGCTGGCCATCTCGTTCACGGTGACGCCGGCCCTGGCCGGCAACTGGTCGCTGCTCTCGAACTGGAAGCCGCCGCGGCCGATCCTCGCCTTCGCCGACGGTTTCGCACGCCTGCGCGATATCTACAGCGAACGCATTTTGCCCGCGGCGATGCGCTTCTCGATTCCGATCGTCGTCCTGGCCGTATTGCTGACGATCGGGGCGGTCTCGCTCGTTCCGCTCGGGTTCATCGGCTTCGATTTCATTCCGGCGGTCGATCGCGGTCAGATCTTCGCGACGATCCAGTTTCCGACCGGCACGCCGCTGGCCACGACCGACGACGCCGTCCGTAAGGTGACCGACGCGTTCATGTCGATCGACGACGTCCAGCAAACGATTTCGACGACCGGGACGTCGCAGGCCGGTTTCGGGGGTAGCCTCAACGTCGGCTCGACCGGTCAGTTGCGCGTGATCCTCAAAACCGATCGCAAACAATCGACCGACCAGGTCGCGCGGCGCATGACCGTCATGGCGCACCGGTTGGTGCCCGACGCGAAGATCGTGGCGGTTCCCGCGACCGGAACGCGTGGCGGGAACTCGCAACCGATCGACGTGACCGTCGCCACGACGCGCGGTGAACCCGACGCCTACGCCGCGCAAATCTTTTCGGTGCTCTCCGACACGCCCGGCGCGATCAACGTCAATAGCTCGGCTTCCACGCTCGCCCCGCAGTTCGACATCGTCTTCGATCGCGATCGCGCCCGCGTCCTCAACGTGAACATCGGGCTCGCGGCGCAGGCGGTGCGCGCGGCTTTCGGCGGAACGCTCGCGACGCAGTTCGATACGGTCAACGGCACGAAATACGTCCAAGTACTCTACCCGCAGAGCTACGCCGGGAGCGAGGCAAACCTGCGCAACATCGCGATCCGCACGAGCGGCGGCAGCCTGATCCACCTCTCGGACATCGCCAAGCTCGTCAGCACGCCGTCGCAGGTGTTGATCACGCGCGACAATCGCCAGACCGTGATTCACATCGGCGCTAACGTCGCGCCCGGCTATGCGATCTCGACCGTCCAGAAGACCTTCGCGGCGCGCGTCAAGGCGTTGAACCTGCCGCATACCGTGATCGTCGGCACGGGGGCGGGCGGCAACCAGCAGAACCTGGCGCAGACGGTCAACGGCCTTGGGCTCTCGCTGATCCTTTCGTTCTCGCTCGTGTACCTCTTGATGATCGCGCTCTACAACGCGTACCGCGCGCCGCTCGTCATCATGTTCGCGGTGCCGGTCGCGGCCATCGGGGCGCTCGGGGCGCTCGCGATCACGCGCGAGACGCTCAACCTGTTTTCACTCATCGGGGTCGTCATGCTCGTCGGTCTCGTCAGCAAGAATGGAATTCTGCTGGTCGATTTCGCCGAGCTGAAGGTCGCGACAGGCATGGAGAAGTTTCTGGCGATGAAGGCCGCGGCGCGCGAACGCTTCCGGCCGATCGTAATGACGACCGTCTCGATGATCTCGGGCATGCTCCCGCTGGCGCTGGCCCTGGACCCGGGGTCGGCCGCGAAGCGCTCCCTCGGCACGGTCGTGATCGGCGGGCTTACGAGTTCGCTGATCTTGACGCTCGTGGTCGTGCCGATCATGTTCGTCTGGATCGCTCCCGGACCGCCCAAGGAAACCGCGCCCGACGACAGCGCGGGACGCACGCCCACTCGCCCGGCGCTAGCCACGGAGTTCCGCTAACATGTGGTTGACGCGCCTCTTCGTGGCCCGGCCGACGCTGGTAACGGTTTTCTTGGCGCTCGTGCTGCTGGCCGGGTCGGTCGCCGCTTCGGTGCTGATCAAGCAACAGTTTCCTAGCACCGATACGCCGTCGATTCAAGTGCTGGTCAGTTATCCCGGCGCCTCGACGACCGAGATGCGCGACGCGATCGTGCGGCCGCTCGAAGACCAGATCGCCGGCACGCCGGATCTCGATTACCTCGAAACCTCGATCCAGCCCGGGCAGGCATCGGTCGTCGCGGTCTTCAGCTTATCGTCGGATCAGAATAACGATCTCGTGCAGGTCCAGGGCCGCGTGCAGAACGCGCAGCGCTCGATCCCCAACGACGTCCAGACGCCCCAAATCTCGCTCTACAACCCGAGCGAAGCGGTCGTGACGTCGCTGGTCGTCCGCTCCGCGTCGCTCGCGCCGGGCGACCTCTCGTCGCTGACGATCAACAAGATCGTGCCCGCGATCGAACAGGTTCCCGGCGTCTCGTTCGTGCAGGACAACGGCGTCGTCACGCCCTCGATCCAGATCAACGTCAACCCGAAATCGTTGACGTCCTCCGGGTTCACGCTGACCGACATCGTAAGCACCGTGACCAACAACAACGTGCGTGCGCCCGGCGGCATCCTGTATTCGAAGAACCGCGAAACGAACCTCGACGTCCGCGGCGACATCCAAAACGCCGCGACGGTCTCGAACCTGCTGCTCTCCGGCTCGGTCACGAACTCGTCGTCCGGCACGACCGATGCCTGGTCGACCTCGACGCGCCTTTTCCGGATCGGCGACGTCGCGAACGTTACGGACACGTATGAGACCCAGCGCGTCTTCTCGTACTCCGACGGCACGCCGTGCGTCGTGCTGGACATCCAGAAGTCCGCCGATGTGAGCGAAGTCGATACCTCGAACCGTGTGCTCGCGATCTTACCGGAATTGCGGCGCACGTACCCCGACGTGACGTTCGACGTGCTCAACGTGCAGTCGACCTACACCGAACAGCAGCTGACCGGCGTGATCCGGACCTTGATCGAAGCGATCCTGTTCACCGGCATCGTGATGCTGTTCTTCCTACGGTCGTGGCGTAACGCGATCGTCGTGATGATCGCGATCCCGGCCTCGCTGCTGGTGACCTTGGCCGCGATGCAGCTCGCGCACTTCACCTTGGACACGGTCTCGCTGCTGGCGATGACGTTGATCATCGGCATCCTGGTCGACGATTCGATCGTCGTGCTCGAAAACGTGGAGCGGCACTTCAACGCGGGCGAGAGCCCGACGCAGGCGGCGATCAACGGCCGCAGCGAGATCGGCGTCGCGGCCATCGTCATCACCTTGGTCGACGTCGTCGTCTTCCTGCCGATCTCGTTCCTGCCGGGTTCGGTCGGTCTCTTCTTGCGCGAATTCGGGCTCGTGGTCACGGTCGCGACCCTGACGTCGCTCTTCGTTTCGTTCACGATCACGCCGACCTTGGCCGGCCGCTGGGCGCTGCTCTCGCCCTGGAAGCCGTGGGGCGTCATCGAGTCGTTCACGGTCAACTTCGAACGCCTGCGCGGCTGGTACGCGACGCGCGTGCTGACCTGGGCGCTCCGCAACGGCCGGATTGTGGCCGCCGTCTCGGTCGTCTCGCTACTGCTGGCGGTCGCGCTGATTCCGCTCGGACTCGTGGGCTTCGAGTACATACCGCCGGTCGACCGCGGCGAACTCTACATCACGGTCACCGGGCCTAGCGGCACACCGCTGGAGACGACGCGGCGTAACACGCTCGCAATCGAGAAGCTCGTCGACTCCGTGCCGGACCTGCGGGCCGAATCCTCGACGGCCGGCGCGTATCTCGGGCAACTGTCGGGTTATATCCAGAACGCGGCGGTCGGCCAGATCGACATGTACTTAAACGATAAACGCGGCCATAATACCGCGTACTGGGCCGCCAACTTGCAAGCACGGGCGCAGAAGCTGTTGCCGGATGCGACGATCGTCGCGGTTCCGGCAACCGACATCACGGGCGGCAACGCGCAGCCGCTCGATGAGGTGGTCTCCAGCGTCGACGGCATGCCCGAGCCTTACGCGGCCAAGGTGACCGCCGCGCTCGCCGCCACGCCGGGCGCGATCGACGTGACGAGCTCGGCCGTGGCCGACGCGCCGCAGTTCGACATCGAATTCAACCGCGACCGCGCGCGCGCCCTCAACGCGAGCATCGGCACGGCGGCCACCGCGATCGAAGCGTCGTTCGGCGGCGATCTCGCGACCCAGTTCACCGGCGAAGACGGGCTCAAGGACGTCGTGGTGACGTATCCGCTCCAGGACCAGACCGCGCTCTCGGCCATCGGCACGATCCCGATTCGCGCGTCGAACGGGTCGATCATCCACGTCGGCGACATCGCGCAGCTCGTGAAAACGCCGGCGCCGCCGATCATCATGCGCATCAACCGCGCGAGCGTCGTCTACGTGGGCGCGAACCTCGCCCCCGGCGCGCTCCTCTCGAACGTACAGCGCGATTTCTCGCGGCGGCTGGCCGATTTGCACTTGCCGTCGACCGTGACCGTCGCGGCGTCGGCGGGCGGCAACGAATCCGAAGTGACGTCGACCGTGACCGGCATGTCGATCGCGCTCTCGCTCTCGGTCGTGCTCGTGTACTTGCTGATGGTGGCGCTCTACAACAGCTATCGCACGCCGTTCATCATCATGTTCGCGGTGCCGGTCGCGGTCGTCGGCGCCCTCGGTTCGCTCGCGATTACCCACCAGACGCTCAACCTGTTTTCGCTGATCGGCTCCGTGCTGTTGATCGGCCTGGTGTCGAAGAACGGTATCCTGCTGGTCGACTTCGCCGACGCGCGCCAACGCGAAGGCATGGGCCGGGTTGAAGCGATGCGCGAAGCGACGCGCGAACGGTTCCGGCCGATCATCATGACGACCTCGGCGATGATCGCCGGCATGATTCCGCTCGCCTTCGTGCTCGACCCGGGCGCGCAAGCCGAAGCTTCCCTCGGCACCGTCGTCATCGGCGGTCTCGCGAGTTCGCTGCTATTGACGCTCGTGCTCGTGCCGGTCGTTTACGTAGCGCTCGCCTCGCAGCCCGTGCGCCCGGGCGACGAGGACGGGCCGTCCCGCGGCGGCACGCGGGGCGAACCGACGCTCTTCGACGCCGGCGCCCGCCGCTGAAGGCGTGCTAACGCCGGAAGCCCGCTCGAACCGGCCTTGCATATTTACAAGAGTTCGCTGCGAGCGCCAGGGCGGACCCGAATGATCTCCACGTCGTTTTCGCGCTCGGCGCGATAAAAGACGAGATAGTTTTCACCGGGAGACTGCGAACCGAAGGCCGTCGAAGGTCGTCGCGAGGGCGCCCGATATTCGGGAAGAGTCTGAGGTGGTCAGCAGTTGCGATAATATCATCGACGAGTCGGTCGGCTGCTGCAAGGGACTCAGTGGCGATCGTAAGCCAAATCTCGTCGAGGTCGTGGAGCGCGGTTGGCGTCCACCTGACACTCACTCAGAGGCTGCGGTTATGGCCGCGAGTCGCTCGCGTCCGCGGTGAAGAAGGACGGCTCGTCGCCTGGTTCGACGAGGTCGCGCTGCAAAGCTTCGGTGAGTTGGCGGAAGACCTGCACGAAAAACGGAGCGGATCGATCTGGCGGTTTCGCCTCGGCAACGGTTTGGCCGGCGACGCCTACACGGGGAAACTCAGCACGGACGGCAGCATCTTTGCGGGAACCTCGACTCACTTCGGCAACGGCGAGTACGAGCCGGGCCGCCCGGCCGTTCCCTTCGTTTGGCGCCGCGAACCGCCGGCAAAGACGTGCAGTGCGACTCCCATATCTTGAACAACCGTTCAGTCTATGCTAGACTGACCCCGGGCCCAGCCTCTCGAGGCGAATGACGCGCGTCCATTCGCACGAATCGGAGGGAGAACCACATGAGTCTGTCCACGCAGAAATCGATAATTGAATCCCAAACGCTCATTGCGGTGCGCGATGTTCGATCGAGTAGTCGCTGGTACACCGAACTCCTTGGAGCGGATTCGCTTCCGGAACACGAGCATCGCGACCATTACGACCGGATCTCGTGCGCGGGCCATTTGGTTCTGCAACTGCACGCTTGGGACGTCGAAGATCACCCCAACCTCGTCAACCCGGGCGCGGCATCACCCGGACATGGTGTTGTCCTGTGGTTCCAGGTAAACGATTTCGACGCGGCCGTGGAGCGAGCTCGAGGTTTGGGCGCGGAGATCGTCGCGGAACCTCACGTCAACGACAAGCCGATGCACCGAGAGATGTGGCTCCGCGATGCGGACGGCTACGTGGTGGTCGTCTGCAGTCCGGACAGCGAAGCGGAGTAACTTCGGCGCGCGCTGACCGTGCTTTTTCGGTCTGCTGACGGCGTGTCGCTGTTCGCGTTCGCTCTCGCTCGGGCCGAGCAATCTTGGCCCTTGGCAAGTTCTTGCCAATGGGGGCTAAAATAGGGCCATGCTGTTTTTCGACTCGCGATTCACCGTGGCACGGCTCGCGGCGAGCCTCAACTACGGTCGCTTGCCGTCCAAATCTTTCCGAGTGAGCGGGCCCAGGTTTTTCATGAAGAACTGCTCGCAGGGTCGCTCATTCGACCCGGTGAGTTTCTCCACGAAATCAATCGAAATCGGATCAGCTAACGAGGGATCTCCGGATCCAACGGCTTCTTCAATCAGTTCGAGGATTCGGAGAACCACATCAAAATGCTCGGCCGCATATTCGCGAACGGCAAATCTATAGAGCTCCGACACCGCCGCGTAGGCATTGTCGTCGAAGATATCCTCCTCCCAAGGACGAGCGACATCCAAGAATTGCGGAATCTTGTTGACGATATAGTCAACCATATAGCCCTTCACGGCCCGAGCAGTGAAGCCCTCAGACGCCGGGATTGACCGGTAAGGTGACGTTCTTACCGTCCCAGAGGATGCGGCCGGCTTTGATCAGGGCGGACATCTCGAGCGAGACTGTTTCGCGGGTGCTGCCGATCAGTGAGGCGATGTCGGCGTGGGTGAGCCGCACGTCGATCAGGGTGCCGCCGGGCGCGGGCACGCCGTGCTCGCCGGCGAGGCGCTCGAAGAGGTTGATGAGCCGGTCGGGCACGCGCGCGTAGGCGAGGTCTTCCATCGTGGCCGAGGCGTCGATCAACTTCTCGTTGAGGATCTTGGCGACGTTGAGGGCGAGGATCGGGTTGCGCGAGAGGAGCGCGAAGAGGTCTTCCGCGTGCGCGGTGCAGAGCAGGCTCTCCTCGATGCAGACCGCATGCGTCATGCGCGGCACGTCGTCGAAGAGCGTCTCCTCACCGAAGATGTCGCCCGCGCCCAGTACCGCGACGGTCACGTCCTTGCCGTCGGCGGTGAGGCGGGTGATGCGGATCTTGCCGCGCTTGATCAAAAAGACTTGGCGTGTGGGATCGCCCTGGTCGAAGACGCGCGCCCGCTTGGGGAACAAGCAGGTCTTGAAGATGCCTTCAGCCGTCGCGATCGCGTCGTCGGCGGCGCGTTCGAAGAGCCGGTTCTGGCGCAGATACCAGACCTTGTTATCCATCGCACCGGCGTCGGCGTCTTGCAGGGCCTTCCCGGCCTTCTCCCCGACGTCCGCGTAGGCGGCTAAAAGCGAATTCACGTCCGACACGGCTCCATTGTACACCAGGGCTGCGGCGCGGGCACGTAAGCCTGCCCACCGGGAGGTTGGAGACGTTGTCACGGGCGCCGTCGCGGTCTCGTTAAGCACGCATGACGGAAGCGAATTCGGTTGCCTTCGACATGAGCGCGGTCCGCTCGTGGTCGTGGCTGCTCGCCCTCGGAGCGGCGGGTTGGATACTCTGGGCCAATCGCCGCCGCGCCTCGGGGATCCGACCGCACCCCGTAGCGGCCGGCGCCGCCGTCGCGTTGCTGCTGGCCGCCTGGGTCCTGCCGCAGGGCGTCGGACGGGTGCAGGCGGGCGCACGCGGCGTCGTCCTGCGTTTCGGCGCACCGACGGGGAGATCGCTCGGCGAAGGCGTGTATTACGTTATTCCGCTGGCCGAACGCGTCGTGCAAGTCAATACGCAGGTCAACACGATCACGCTGGATCGCGCGCAGGGTACGGCCCACGACCTTGAGCCGGTCTACGTCGATTTGGCCGTCAGCTTCCACGTCGTGCCGGCGCGCGCCGTCGACGTGTACCGCTCGCTGCGCGACGAATACGCGGCGCGCGTCGTCGCGCCCGCCGTGCAGGACGCGCTGAAGGCGACGGTCGCGAATTATACCTCAAGCGACCTGATCGCCCGTCGCGGCGACGTCCAGACGGATTTCGCGCGCGAATTGGCAAGCCGGCTCGACCGGTTCGGGCTGGCGCTCGACGCGGTCGCGACGACGCGCTTCAACTTCTCGTACTCCTACGCCCAAGCCGCGCAAGCCAAAGTCGCCTCAGTCCAGCACACGCTCGAAGCCGAACAGGATCTGCAACGCATCCGCTTCGAGTCGCAGCAAGGCGTCATCCGCGCCAAGAGCGAGATCGAAGCGCTCAAGCTCCAGCGTACGGTGCCGTTCGGCCAGTTATTGCAACTCCGGCAACTCGACTTGCAACGGCGGGCGATCGATAAGTGGGACGGGAAACTCCCGTCGGTCGCGCCTCGGAGCGACTAACCTTACTCGACGAGACGAAACGGGCGCAGCGGCCCGAGCTTCGAGAGCACTTTGTGCGTGTCGAGCTCGCAGCGGCACGGCCCGGGCGGCTCGGCGGCCGTCCCCGGCAGCCAAAGGCCGCACCCCCGTGAGGCGTGGGCGTTCGCCGCATGTCCGCAGCGCGAGCACGTGTCCAATTCCGCAATCGTCGTCATACAAGCATAGGGTCGGTCCGTAGCGCGCCGGCCGCGAGGCTCTCACCGATGACGGGCATCACACGCTCTGTCAAGATATCGTATGGTCCTTCGCTCGACGCGCATCCTGGCCAATGATGCTTAACTGATTGACCGAGTAACGGCCAGCTCGGTTCGGGACCGTTGTCGAGTTTGCCGAGCGGAAGTCTTGACTATATACTGTGGAGAGTTCTATCGACGTCGCCGTTTGGCCACCGCTCGACGGAAAGAGTTCAGCGCGTTGAATCATTCGCCGAAATGCCGCGGGAACGGGCGGGCGTCCAGCCCAGTGCGGAAAAAAACATAAGCACGAAGCGGGCCGAAGCTCGGCCGTCCACGCTTTCCGGATATCGAACTATCGACATCGTCCTTCGAGGAATGCGGGGCGTGGCCTGGGGCCGCGCGTTCGACCGCATGCTGGCCCCACTCGTGATCGGCGCGGCCGCGGCCGTCGCGGTTGCCGGATTGCTCGCGCCGAGCGTTCCCCTTCCAAGGGCCGCGATCCTCACGCCCATCGCCTACTCGATCGCCGTCCTCGGCGATCTTGCCACCGCGATCATTTTGATGGCGACCTGGCAAGCGTCGCCGCGCCGTTCGACCGTCGTGATGATCCTCATGTTCGCCACGAATGCGACGCTATTGTTCGTCGCCACGCTCGTGCTGCCGCTGCTACCCACAGTTCCCGCGGCCGTGGCCTCGCCGCCTTACTTCGGAATTTGGGTCTTCGTCGCGTGGCACGCTCTGGCCGCGCTCGGCGCGGTCGCGTACGTCGCGTTTCGCGCCGGCAACGACAGCGCGCGTCCGTCGCGCAGCTTCACGCTCCTTGCCTGCGCGACGGCATTCCTACTCGTCGGTTGCAGCCTCGTCGTCACTTTTTGCTTCGGCGCTCGTTTGCCCGTTCTCGCGAGCGGTGGTTCGCTCGCGGGCCTGACGAACTCCGGTGTCGGCCCGTGCACGGTTTTCATGTTGGCGACGGCCACGGTGCTGGCGTTCCGCGTGCGCGAACCGAACTCGATCGACCGGGCGCTCGCGTTCGCGTTGCTCGCCCTCACCTTGGAGCTGACGATTCTCCTGGTGGGCGGCCGGCGCTATACGTCGACATATTACGCGGGGCGGGTCTTGGTGTTGACTTCCGGCCTGTTCGTATACGTCGCCGCGCTCCGCACCCTCGTCGAGACGCCGCTGCGGTTGCTCGAGACCGAACGTACGCTGGACCTGGTCGCGGGCAGATCGGAGAAGCGCGCCGGCCGCATCACTGCGGTGTGGAATATCTCCGCGCAGACGCAGACCTCCGAAAGCGAACGCGCCCTGACGGTGCTTCGGATCGCGACCGAGGCGCTGCGGCCGGGCAGGCCGATGATGGGCTTCATCTCGTCCCTCGATGCCGGCCAGGTAGTTATCGACGAATTCGTACTCACGAGTTTCGCTTCGGGTCAAGCAGTTTTCGACGGTCTCATTTATCGTGGAGCCTCGTTTGCCATCGAGGATACGATGGTCAACCTGCTTCGCGGTACCACGCGTGCCGCAGCTTGGGACGACTTGACAATCGTCCGCCGTCAGGGCACGGTTGCGGGGGCGCTCGAAGCCAGAAGTTACATCGGCGCCAGCATCGTTACCGCGGGCCGCACCCACTTCGTTTCTTTCGCCTCTCCGGAGGCGATGAACGACGAGCCGTTCGCCGAGGACGACCTGGCATACGTCGACGTCGTCGCCTCATTTTTCGCCAACCGATTCGAGCAGCAGCAGCAATTCAAGCAGATTCGCTTCGAAATCGAACACGATAACTTGACGGGTCTCGAAAACAACGTCCAGCTTCGCGGGGCGGTTCGCGACGAGATTCGGGACGGTAAATCTTTTGCACTCGCGTTCGTCGACATCGACGGATTCAGACACGTCAACGGCCGAGAGGGGTACCAGGTCGGCGACGAGGTTCTCGTCGAGGTCGCGAAGGGCTTGGCGGGGCTCTCGGCCGGCAATCTGGTGGCGCGGATCGGCGGCGATCAGTTCGCCGTCCTGGTTCGGGGTGCCGATTCGGCCGATGCCGCCGCCCGGGCCGTCGAGCCGTTCGCGTCGCTGTTTCGCAATTCGTTCACGACGGGCGGAGTTGACGGTTTCCAGCAAATTCCCATCGGCGCGTCGATCGGCGTCGCGCGCTATCCCTCCGACGGCGTGGTCGTCGAGGACCTCGTGCGCCGGGCCGACGTGGCCCTCAACGTGGCCAAGAGCCGCGGCGGTTCGACCATGGTGATGTTCGCGACGTCGATGGATTCGATTCTGGAGGAATCGCGGCTGCGTTTCGCCGAGCTCGACGCCGCGATCTCGGGCGATCAGCTCGTGCTGGCGTACCAGCCGACCTTCGAGCTCGCGAGCCGCCGGATCGTGGGCGCGGAGGCGCTGGTTCGCTGGGATCATCCCGAGCGTGGGCGTCTCCCGCCCTCGGAATTTATCGACTTCGCCGAGCGAAACAACCTCATCGGAGCGATGAGCAAGTGGGTGTTTCACCGGGTCGTGCGCGACCTCTCGAGCGTGAGCAATTGGCCGCCTGGGTTTCGGATCTATTTCAACGTCGCGGCGCAGACGCTCGAGGACGTCTCGTTTATCGCGCTGCTGGACCGGGTGCTGCGCGCTAATCCGCGGTTGACGGAGCATCTGGGAATCGAAGTGACCGAGTCGGCCGCGATGCAGAACGTGGAGCGTTCGATGAATACCATCGCTCTCTTCCGGCGCCTGGGCGTCTCGGTCGCGATCGACGATTTCGGGACCGGACACTCGTCGCTTTCGTATTTGAAGAACCTGACCGTGGACGTCATCAAGGTGGACCGTTCGTTCGTGGCCGGCCTTTCGAGCGACGCGCGCGATAACGCGATCGTCGAGATGATGCTGCGTATCATCGACCAATTCGGCTTCGCGCCGCTCGCCGAGGGCATCGAAACCGAAGCACAGCTCGCGTGGCTGCTCGAGCACGGCTGTCTGCTCGGGCAAGGCTATCTGATCGCGAAGCCCCAGGCGTTCGAACTGTTGCTCGAGCGCATGGGCCTGCCGCATGTGACTTGACTCGGGCAGCGAAGCCGGTGGCGGTTAGCGTGTGTCGCTCGGTACCATATCGGCGGTGAAGGTGCGGTAACGCCGGCCGTCGTCCGATTTTGCCCGATACATGGCAACGTCGGCTTTGCTCAAAAGCGTATCGGTGTTCTCCCCGTGCTCGGGGTAGAGCGCGATGCCGATGCTGGCGCCCGCGATGGCGTTCCGCGGTTCGATCCCGACCGGTATTCCAGTTCCGATCGGCACCGTGATCTCGATCGGCAGTCCGATCTGGAGGAGCAGCCGTTCCGCCATCCGCTCGGCTTCGAAGCCGCTCTCGACGTCGTCGAGCACGACGACGAACTCATCGCCTCCGAGCCGAGCGACCGTGTCCGCTCTGCGCACGCTCTTCGCCAGGCGCTTCGCGATCTGGGCTAGGACGTCGTCGCCGGCGAGGTGACCCATCGAGTCGTTGATCAGCTTGAAGCCGTCGAGGTCGATCATGAGCAGGGCCACCTTGCGCCGGTTCAGACGCGCCCGAGACAGCGATGAGGCGAAGCGTTGGCGAAAGAGTGTGCGATTGGGAAGTTCGGTTAGCGCATCGTGATTTGCGAAGTGTGCGGCCTCCGCTTCGATGCGTTTGCGTTCCGTCACGTCGTAGGCGACGAGCATGAGGCCGGCGATCTGGCCAGATTCGACGCTCAGCGCGCTCACGGTCAATAGTGCGTCCAATCGTGATTCGTCCCGTCGAACGAAGCTCCATTCGGACTGCTCGATGAACCCGCGGCGGGGCTTAGCCGCGAGTACGGCCACTCCGGGCTCGATCGTCTCACCCAACTCTTGAGTCAAGGCGGCGGCGCGTGCGGTAACCTCTTGCGCGTCGAGGAAGACCAGCGCGCTCTTCTCGTCGAGCAAGTGGCTCGAATCGTACCCGAGCATGCTCTCCGCCGCTGGATTTACGGACGTTATGCGGCCGGTGAGATCCGTAACGATCGTCGCAAAAGGGGAGCTCGAGATAATCGAGTGCTGGAAAGCCGCGAGACGCTCGAGTTCGATTTCCGCCGCTTTGCGAGCGCTGATGTCGGTCGTCGTTATGGCCAGGCCGTCGTCGAGCTTGTGGACCCGGATGAAAAGCCACGATGCGTTGATGCCGAACGCATCGAACGGAAGCTCCTCCTCGATGTGAACTCCGGTCGCGACGACGTTCGTATACCGGTCGAACATGCCCTCGCTACGGTTCATGGGATAGATTTCGCACATCAGCTTGCCGACGAGGCTCTGAGGCGTCTGCGAAACGAGCCCGGCGCCCTTCGCATTCGCGAAGGCGAAACGGAAATCGAAGATCGCGCCGGCTTCGTCGCGCACGCTATCGAGAATAAAGAACGCGTCGTTGCTGCTATCCGAGGCGACTTGAAAGCGGCGCTCGTTGCGGCATGAGGTTTCGGTCTGGTCGAGCAAGTGCCTCACGAAGCCGATGACGGACGGCAGCGTGACCGCGGTGCCAACCGACGCTATTGCGGTCACGAGCTTCACGTCGCCGGCCAGCCAATAGAGGGGGTACCAAAGAACGACGATGTCCATGAGGTGCGTAAATCCGCAGGCGACGATGAAGAGGCCGAACCCCGCCAGCATCCAGTTGAACGGGATCCGCTTGCGCTCGAACCACGCGAGCCATCCCAGGGAGATCGATATGGCGCTATACGAGAGGAAGATCGCGCCGTCCGAAACGACGTGCAGCGCGATCAGTTGGCCGTTCCAAAAGAAGCACTCGCCATGCGGCAGGTAGCTCGTGGAGGTTACATTCGTAATCGCTCCCGGCCAAAAGAGCGCGACGAGAACGGTGCCGCCGGCCACGGCCAAGAAAGCCGCCGCTCTACCCGTGGTACAACGCTTCCGTTATGGGTACCGGCGACGCGGGAAGATCTCGGCTCATAGCGTTTCCAGGAAGGAGCAGGGGGTCGCCTGACGGCGCCTGTGGGCGGTCAACCCATTCTTATGGTCGGCCTAAGAGCGAGATGTACTTAACGGCGGCTCAGTTCATCGGTAAGCCGACGTAGTTTTCCGCTAAAGTTTGGGCGGCGGCGTGCGAGCTCGTCACGTAGTCGAGTTCGCCGAGCTGCAGGCGAGCGTCAAACTCGCTGCGCTCCGGAAACCGGTGCAGCATCGAGGTCATCCACCATGAGAAGCGTTGCGTCTTCCACACCCTGCGCAGGCAGGTTTCCGAGTAAGCATCGAGACCGGCGTCGCTGCCGTTCGCGTAATGCTCGGCAAATGCGGCGGCCAGCACGCGCACGTCGGAAACGGCCAAGTTCATGCCTTTCGCACCGGTCGGCGGCACGATATGCGCGGCGTCGCCCGCGAGGAACAGCGAGCCCCAGCGCATCGGTTCGGCGACGAAGCTGCGCATCGGCGTGATGCCTTTTTGCAGCACGGGGCCTTCGACGACGTCGGGAACGTCCTCGCCGCCGAGGCGTGCCCGGAGTTCGTTCCAAAAGCGCTCGTCGGACCATTCGGCTACGTCGTCGCCGGCCGAACACTGCAAATACAGGCGGCTGATCGTGGGCGAGCGCATGCTGACCAGCGCGAAGCCGCGTTCGTGATTCGTGTAGATCAGTTCCTCGGACACCGGCGGCGATTCGGCCAGGATCCCGAGCCACGAGAACGGGTAGACGCGCTCGTAGATCCGCAAGACGTCGCTCGGAATCAACGGCCGGCAAATGCCGTGGAAGCCGTCGCACCCCGCGATATAGTCGCAGGCGATTTCCTGGGCGACGCCGTCCGCGTCGCGAAAGCGGATCGACGGCCGCGCCGTCGTCACGCCCTCGACTTCGACCTCCGACGCTCCGAAGCGGATGTCGCCGCCGGCGGCCAAGCGTGCCGCGATCAAGTCTTTGACGACCTCGTGCTGACCGTATACCATCACGCTCTTGCCGGCCAGTTCGTTGAAGTCGATGCGCCGGCTCCGGCCGCCGAAACGCAGGAAGATGCCGTGGTGCAGGAGCCCCTGACGATGCATGCGTTCGCCGAGCCCCGTCTCCTCGAGGATGTCGACGGTGCCCTGCTCGAGCACGCCCGCGCGAATGCGCTGCTCGACGTACGCGCGCTCGCGAACTTCGACGATCACCGAATCGATGCCGGCGCGATGCAGCAGGTGCGATAACAGCAACCCGGCGGGACCGGCGCCGACGATCCCGACTTGCGTGCTCGATTTCACGTTCGCGTCAACCTCTCGTTTTCCAATAAACGGTCCGCGCGGGCAACGACGCGTTCGACGACCGCGCGCGATTCGCCGACGTAGGCCTCGGGCTCCAGCATGCGCCGCAGGTCGTCCGGCCCGAAACGCGCGCTCACCCGTTCGTCGGCGGCGAGCGCCTCCGCGAGTTCGCCGCCGGTTTCGAGCGCGCGTGCGCAGGCCGCCTCCACGATGTGGTGCGCTTCGCTCTTGCCCAACTTTTCCGCCAGCGCCATCGTTACGGCCTCCGCGACGATCAGACCGTGCGTGAGGTCCAGATTGTTCCGCATCCGGGGCACGTCGACGGTCATGCCCTCGGCAATCGCGCGCGCTTGCGCGAACGCGGCGGAGGCGAGGACGAAGATTTGCGGCACGGCGATCACCTCACTCTGCCACGGTCCCGTCGAACGCTCGTGGTCGCCGGCCAACGCCTCGATCGCCAGCGGCGCCAGCGTTCGCACGCCGCGAGCGGCCGCGATCACGTACTCGCTAGCGATCGGGTTGCGCTTCTGCGGCATCGTGCTGGAGCCGCCGCGTCCCGGCGCTTGCGGTTCGAACGCCTCGGCGACTTCGGTCTGCATCAACAGGATCACGTCGGTTGCGAACTTGGCCAAGCTGCCGCACACGATCGCGAGGGCGCAGGCGGTTTCGGCGATGCGCGTGCGGTCGGCGTGCCAGGGCGCATCGGGCAACGCCAGCCCGAGTTCGGCAGCCAGCGCCGCGGCGACGTCTCGGCCGCGGTCGCCGAGCGAGGCCAACGTGCCGACCGCGCCGCCGAACTGCACGACGCCCGTTCGCGGGCCGAGCGCGCGCAGTGTCTCCAGACCGTCGAGCAGCGGTGCCAGCCACACGGCGCACTTGTAGCCGAACGTGATCGGCAGCGCGTGTTGCAGGTGCGTACGCCCCGCCATGACGTCGCCCGCGTGTGCGGTCGCCCGGGCGGCGAGCGCCCCGGCAGTTGCGGCCAAGTCGCGTTCGAGCACGCGCAATCCCTCGCGTATCTGCAGGACGAGCGCCGTATCGAGGATGTCTTGCGTCGTCGCGCCCCAGTGCACCCAGCGGCCCGCGTCGGGACCCGCGAGCGCGACGAGTTGTTTCGTAAGTGGAACGACCGGATACCCGACGTTTTCGGTACCCGCGACGATCGCGTCGCGGTCCAGCCGGTCGGCTTGCGCGACCGCCGCGATCGCGTCAGCCGCGGATCGCGGGATGATGCCGAGCGCCGCCTGCGCGCGCGCCAGCGCTGCTTCGACGTCGAGCATCGCTTGGAGGCCGCGCTGCTCCGAAAAGATCGCGCGCATGTCCGCGGTGCCGTAGAGGTTGCCGAAGATATCGATTCCGGCGCGCTCCATTGTGCGGTCCGTCAGACGTCGAAGAACGCGGTCTCGCGCTCGCCCTGCAAGATCACGTCGAAACGAAAGACCGGTGGCTCGCCGGACGCGGCTGCACCGGAAGGCGGTTCGCGCGGCGCGATCAAGCTCGCGCGCGCCGCCGGATCGGCGATCGACGTCAAGACCGGATCGCGCGCGTTATCGTCCGCGCGATCGCCGAAGTACACGCGCGTGATCAAGTGATGCAAGAGTCCGCGGGCGAAGACGGTCAGCGCGATATGCGGCGCTTGCACCAGTCCAGGCCCGGGCCCGGCGACCGCGCCGGGCCGCACGGTGTGAAACTCGAAACGCCCGTCGTCGTCGGTGTTCGCGCGCCCGAAGCCGCGAAAATCGCTGCTCGGCGTGTAACTGCCGCTTGCGTCCGCTTGCCAGATCTCCAGCATTGCGTCGGGGACGCCGGCGCCGTCGCCGTCGACGACGCGGCCCACGATGCGGATGCGCTCGCCCGGCGCGCCGCCCGCGGTCAGGTCGTTCCAGGACTCGCGGTTGAGCGCGAATTTGAAGAAGGGGCCGACGGTTTGCGAGCTCGTGAGATTCGACATCGCTCAGAGCCCTAGCGGCGTGGCGTTGCGGCCGCGCAACACGATATCGAACCGGTAACCCAGCGCGTACTCGGCTTCGCTGAGCTCGGGATCGTACCGCGAGATCAAGCGCTCGCGCGCGTCACGGTCCGGGATGCTGTTGTAGATCGGGTCGAGCGCCAGCAATGGATCGCCCGGAAAATACATCTGCGTGACCAGCCGCGCGGCGACGCTGCGGCCGAAGACCGAGAAGTGGATATGCGCGGGCCGCCACGCGTTATAGGAGTTCCGCCACGGGTACGCGCCGGGCAGAATCGTCAAGAACCGAAAGTTTCCGTCGCTATCGGTGAGCGTGTGACCGGCGCCCAGGAAGTTGGGATCCAGCGGCGCGTCGTGCTGGTCGGCTTCGTGCACGTAGCGGCCGGCGGCGTTGGCTTGCCACAGTTCGAGTAACGTGTTGCCGACGGGCCGGCCGTCGCCCTCGAGAACGCGTCCGGCCACGATGATCCGCTGTCCGAGCGCCTCACCCGCGCCGTGGCGGGTCAAGTCGGCGGTCGACGGCGCCGGCGAATCCAAACCGAAGGCGGGTCCGGTCGCTTCGGTCAGCGTGTGCGCGATCGCCAGCGCCGGCCGTTTGGGCGCGCGCTTATGGGTGCTCGTGTAGGCGGGGAAGTCGTTGCCGGGCTGCTCGCCCGGCCGCGGGCGTTCGATGGCATCGGTAAGCGTGGTCATCGGGTGTCCTCCGTCTCGAGGCCGGCCAAGGCCTCCTGGACGCATTGCAGCGCCGAGTTCGCCGCGGGAACGCCCGCGTAGATCGCGGACTGAATGACGATTTCGACCAGTTCCGCGCGGGTGACGCCGGTATTGCGCGTGGCGCGGACGTGCAGCTTCAGCTCTTCGTGCCGGCCGAGCGCAACCAGCATCGCGATCGTCAGCATGCTGCGCGTCTTGACGTCGAGTCCGGGCCGCGTCCAAACGCTGCCCCAGGCGACCTCGGTGATGAACCGCTGGAAGTCGCGAGTCAGGTCGGTCGCGCTGGCGAGCGAACGATCGACGTGCGCGCGGCCCAACACCTCGCGCCTCACCGCGAGCCCGCGTTCGTACAGCTCGTCAGACATGCGCGTGTTCGGTAAGGAACTCGAAGGCCGTCCGCGCTAGGGCCTGCGGTGCTTCGGCGGCGATGATGTGCGCGCTCGCCGGGATCAGGGCGTAGCGCGCCCCGGGGATCGCATCGCGCAGGGCTTCGCCCGCGCTGGGCGGCGTCGAGGCATCCTCGGCGCCCGAGATGACGAGCGCGGGACAGCGGATCGCGGCGTCGGTCGCGCGCAGGTCGGCATCGCGCACGGCGCGCGCGCAGCCGATGTATCCGCGGACGGCCGTTCGTTCGAGCATGTTCGTGTAGCCCGCGATCAGCTCGGGCCGTTCGGCGTGCGTGCGCGGCGTGAACCAGCGCTGCATAACCGCCGAAGCGATCGCGGACAGCCCACCCGCGCGGATGGCGGCGATCCGGTCGTCCCAAGATGACGGGGGGCCGATCGCGTTTGCCGTCGCACAGAGCACGACGGCGGCGACTCGCGCCGGAAACTCGGCCGCCAGAGCTTGGCCGACGAGCCCGCCGATCGAGAGCCCCATGTAGCGCACGCGCTCGATGCCCAGGGCGTCGAGCAATTGCACGGCGTCGCCCGCGAGTTGTTCGACCGTATACGCGTCGCCCGTGCCGGCGTCGCTCAGGCCGTGCCCGCGCATGTCGTAGCGCAGGACGCGCCAGCTGCGCGCCAACGGCACCACGACGTCGTCCCAGAGATGAAAGTTCGTGCCTAAAGAATTCCCCAGCAACAGGACCGGCGCGTCGGGCGGACCGTCGAAGGCGTAGTGAACGACGAGCTCACCGGCCCGAACGAAGGGCATGTGTTAGTGTCCCGACACCGCGGCCGTCACTAGCGCGGGCCGTCGGCCAGGCCGAGCAGACGCACCGCGTTCCCTTTGAGGATTTTCGGCCGCACTTCGTCGCGGATCGGCAGGGCCGCGAAATCTTTGAGCCAGCGGTCCGGCGTGATCAGCGGGTAGTCCGAACCGAAGAGCACCTTGTCGCGCAACAACGTGTCGGCGTATTGCACGAGCGTGGGCGAGAAGTACGTGGGCGACCAGCCCGAGAGATCGATGAAGACGTTGGGTTTATGCAAGCAGACCGAGATCGCCGCGTCCTGCCACGGGAACGACGGGTGCGCCATCACGATCGGCATGTCGGGGAAATCGACGGCGACGTCGTCGATCGGCATCGGGTCGCCGTACTTCAAGCGCACGCCGCCGCCGCCGCGCGCGCCCGTTCCGATACCGCTGTGTCCGGTGTGAAAGATGACGGGCAGGCGCGTTTCTTGGACGAGTTCGTACCACGGATAGATCGCGGGGTCGTTCGGGAAGAAGCCCTGCAGCGGCGGGTGCAGCTTGAAGCCGCGCACGTTGCCGAGCGCGAGGAGCCGGCGGGTCTCGGTCAGCGCCGCGGCGCCGCGCGTCGGGTCGACGCTGACGAACGGGATCAGCACGTCGGGATTTTCTCCCGCCGCCGTCAGCACGTCGTCGTTGGGAACCGTCGGCCTGCCCGATAATTTTTCGTCGACGGAGAAGATCACGCACGCCATTTTACGCTGCCGATAATACGCGGCCAGCTCCGTCAAGCCGACGGGCGCGTCGTTCGTCCCGAAGTATTGCTTGGCAGCCTTCGCGACCTCGCCGTCACCGTCGTCCTCGCCGTGCGCGTGCACGTGAACGTCAATGGCGACGAGGTTGTCGATGTCGAGTCCGGGATGGTTCACGTTCTCTCCAAGGTCGGTCGGATCGCTTGTGAAGTGGTGTCGTCGAAAAGATCCCGCACGAGATCGGCGCGCCGTTCGAGGATCGCGCGCGCGTTGAGCGAGCCTTTGTCGGTGATCTCATTCGCGTCGAGCGAGGGCGGTTCTTCGAGCAAGATCAGGCGCTCGATGCGGGTCGAACTGCCGGTGCTTTCGCGTCCGAGCGATCCGAGCAAGTCCGCGAACCGCGCGCGCACGCGTGGATCAGCGAGCACCGCGCCCGGCGCGAGGCCGGCGGCGGCGGAGCCGCAGAGCGCGCGGCACGCGTCCAGGTCCGGGAAAACGAGCAGCCCGACAGAATCGCGATCGTGGCCGGCCAGCACGACGTCGCGCGCGAAGGGCGCGAGGTGCGCGAGCGCGGCAACGCGCATCGGCCCGGCGTTGACCCACGTGCCGCTCGAGAGCTTGAAATCCTCCGCGATGCGTCCGTCGAAGATGAAGCCTCGGCTCGCGTCGCCGGGATCGACGAAGCGCAGGGCGTCGCCCGTGCGGTAAAAGCCTTCCTCATCGAAAGCCGCGCGGGTTTCGACCGGTTGACGGTGGTAGCCCGGCATGATGTTGGGCCCGCGGACCCGCAATTCCAGCTTGCCTTCGTGCGGCACGAGCTTTACCTCGACGCCCGGTGGCGGCACGCCGATAATGCCCGCGCGGTCCACCGGAAAGTTGGTGGCCATCGTCATCGGTGCGGTTTCCGTCGAGCCCAGGCTCGTCGCCATGAAGATCCGTTCGCCGCTGGTCGCTTCCCCGAGTTCGATCAGGGCCTCCCAGACGACCGGCGACAATGCGGCCCCCGCGTAGAAAATCATCTGCAAGTTCTTGAAGAACGTCGCCCGAAGCGCCGGATCGTCGCGCAGGAACGGAATGAGCGTTTCGAACCCTTTGGGGACGTTGAAATAGAGCGTGGGCGAGAGGCCGCGCAGGTTTTCGACGGTCCTTGCGCCCGGCGCGCCCGGCAGGGGACGGCCGTCGTCGATGTAGAGCGTGCCGCCGTTGAAGAGCACGAGTCCGAAGTTGTGGTTCCCGCCAAAGGTGTGGTTCCAGGGCAGCCAGTCGACCACGAGGGGCGGTTCGTCTTCGATAAAGCAGAACGTCTGCGCGATCATCTGCTGATTGCTGCAGAGCATGCGCTGCGTGTTCACGACGCCTTTGGGCACGCCGGTCGAACCGGACGTGAACAGGATCTTCGCGATCGTATCCGGGCCGATCGCGGCGTGCGCCGCCGCCACCGCCGCGGCCGGTTCCGGCCGGAGCAGGTCGTCGAAGGATGTGGCGCTGCCGGTCGCCCCGGTTGAAACGACGACCTCGGCGTCGCCTGCGACGCTCGCGAGCGCGCGCCCGAAGCGCTCGCCCGAAGCGGCATAGATCAGTCCCGGCCGCACGATGTCGCAGACGAGTTTGAGCTTGCTGAAATCCTGTGACATCAGCGAATAGGCGGGCGACACCGGCACGTACGGGATCCCGGCGTGCATCGCGCCGAGGCCGAGCAACGCGTGGTCGATCCCGTTTTCCGAAAGCACGGCCACGGGCCGGTCCGCGGAAAGCCCGCGGTCGAGCAGGGCTTGAGCGATGCGTTGGACCCGCGCGAACGCGGTGGCATACTCCAGGCGCTCCCAGCCGTCGCCCAAACGCGCGGCGAGAAAGGTCCGCGCCGGCGCACGCTGGGCCCAGAACGCCAACCGTTCCGTGACGTTCGCGGGGTAAGCGCCCAGCGCGTGTGGCGAGGTCACGTAGCGCACGCCGCCGGGGGCGGCGCGGACCGTCGCGTCGTGCGGTCCCAGGCGGATCGCGCGCGCCTTCACCCGGCGATTCCGTTTAACCGGCGCAGTAGCTCCCGCAAGGTGGCCCGCTCGCGGGCGGTCAGCCGCCCGGCGATTTCGGCTTCGTGGCGGTCGATCTTGGGCCGCAGCGCGGCGACATAGGCGCGCCCGCGCGCGGTCAGCGCGGGCGTGGTCACGCGCCGGTCGAAGGGCGATGCGGTTCGCTTGACTAGCTTACGTTCCTCGCAGCGGTCGACCAGACGCACCAAGGTCGAACGGTCCAGGCGAAGGGCCGACGCGATGGCGGTCTGCTTGATGCCGGGATTGGCTTCGATCAGCATCAGCATACCGGCCAAGGTCGGCGTCAGTTCGGCGTCTTCGACGCAGCCGCCAAAGGACTCGAACGCGCGCAACTGTGCGACGCGCAGGTTGTAGCCCAGCAGTTCGCCGAGCCGGCCGAGCGCGACCGGCGAGTCGCTTTCGCGTATGTCCATGGCCACCTTACGGGCAGTCTACACGCCAATTGGTTGGTCTGTCAAATTGTTGATGGAATCAACAGCTTACGTGGACTCGTTATAGACGACCTCGGTCATCATGCCGTCCATCATGTGAATTTCGTTGTGACAATGCAGGAGCCAGCGGCCCGGTGGCGAGTTCGCGCGGAACCGCCACGTGAGCGTGCCGCCGTTGGCGCGTACCAGCGCGATATCTTTCGCTAACGGCCTGCGTAGCGCGCGCCCGTCGATCTCGACGATCTCGAAGGTGTGGCCGTGCAGGTGCATCGGGTGGTCCATGTCGGTCTTGTTCGTAAATCGGACGAGGACCGTATCGCCGCGCGAAACGTGGATCTTATCCGTGTCGGGCCACGTCTGGCCGTTCATCGTCCAACGCGCGCTGCCGTACGCGCCGCCTGCGAGCACGAAGTGCTTGCGGACCTGCGCGGCCGGCTCGACCAAGCTCGCTAACGTGCCGCCCGCCGCCTTTTCATAAGTAAAGTAATCGACGCCATCGAGCGCTTGCGAACTGGCCTCGGGCGTCGCGTGGGCCAACCCCTCGGAATGTACGACCGTTGCCTGTTCGAACGCCAGCGGATCGCTCGAGAGGCTCTGCAGCAGCCACGCGCCGGGCCGGCGCACCTCGAACCAGGCGTCGTAGCGCTCGCCCACGCCGATGCGCAGGGCATCGACGTCGAGCGGCCGCCCGAGCGGGTTTCCGTCGGCGTGCGTCACCCGCAGCCGGTGGCCGGCCAGCCGCAGGTACTTGGTCTGCGTTTGGTTGGCGTTGAGCACGCGCAGCCGGACCCGCTGACCGACTTTGACGGCCAGCGGCGCGACGCTCGGATACGTCGCGCCGTTGATGCAGTGGGCGACGTAGCCAACCTCGTCACCCATCCGGTCACCGGCGCGCATCGCTCGCATTTCCGGCGAGCCGAGCGGATCGACCATCGGTGCGCCGCTCGTGCCGTTCATCGCCGCCATCATGGAGTTGGGGCTCGGCACGTCGTGCAGGACGATCGCGAACTCGGCGTCCGCCGGCTCGTCGCTCGGATCTTCGACCACGAACATGCCGAAGAGTCCGCGCGGCGTCGCGTCGTTGCTGTAATGGTCGTGATACCAGCGCGTGCCTGGCGGCCCGGGCGTGAATTCGTACAGGAACGAACCACCGTCGGCAACGGCAGGCTGGGTGATGCCCGCGGCGCCGTCCATCGCGTTGGGCAGGATCATGCCGTGCCAGTGTACCGTCGTGGGTTCGCCCGCGCGGTTGCGGTAGGTGACGCGCACCCGCTGGCCGTGGCGCACGCGCAGCACGGGACCGGGCAAGAGACCGTTGTACGCCAGCGATCTTACCTCGACCCCGGCGACGGGCCGGAAGCGTAGCGGCGCAGCCGTCAAGGTGTAGTCGACGGTGTCTTCGGCCGCGGCGCGGGCACCGCGCTGCGTCAGCGCCACGGCCGCGATGCCGCCCGCGGTGACGCGTATGAAATTCGAGCGCCGCACTACATCGTTCCGGCGACGTTGACGGGGACGGTCAGGTGTTTGCCGTCGTACGTGACGTCGATCGTCCAAGGGCCGCCCATCGAAAACGAAAGCGTGCCTTGCCAGACGTGCGGGTCGCTCGTGGGCTTGAGCGTTACCTTCGCGGCGCGCATCGTGCTGCCGCCCATCTGCATCGCGGGTTCGGCGGTGACGGTACGGGGCGCGGCGCCTGGAAAGCGGACGGTCAGGGTGGCATGGCTCGACGGTTTCGCGGGTTCGAGCGTCGCGACGGGCCCCGCGCCGCCGCGGCCGCCGTCGAGCGAAGAGAGGTAGGCGACCACATCCGCGATCTGCGCCGAGTCGAGCGGAAACTGCGGCATCGGTGCTTTGGGATTGGCGATGGCGCCTGCGATCTCGGCGGCCGAGCGACGATGCTCGATCCCGTAGAGCTTGGGAGCGGTACCGCCCTGGAAATTCGCGCCGTGACACCCCGCGCAGCCATTGCTCTGGACGAGCATCGCGCCGGCCGTGGAGTCGCCCGCCGCGAGCGCCGGGACGCTCGGGCCAACCGTGAGCAGCAAGGCGAGCACGAACAGCGCCGGCAGCGGGGCGAACGGTGCGAGCGGTCGGTACATTCTCGGCGCTTTCGGCTCCGGCGCGTCCAAACTCTCCACGTGGCCGCCGATCCGCAGCCCGTGCGGTGAAGCGCCTAAAGTGTGATCCCGCGCATACCGATGGTTGGTTAAACGGGGGCAACCGAAAGGGCCGGCCTTGATGCGCATGCGGGCGGCGCGGGTTTGCCGGGGCGTCGCGTTCGCGGCGTTCTGTGTAATCGCGAGTATGAGTTCCGCGCGCGCGACGTGCGATTCCGCGGTCTGGGGCGTTACCTCGAACGGGGCAGCGTACACCTTCACGCCGCCATCCGCCACGGCCGTTCGCGCCGCAAATGCCCCGGTTTTTCCGTTCGGAACGATCGCGCGGGGCATCTACTCGGGCTACATCTACATCGTGGGCGGAACCGGCAACGCCGATGCGCTGACCGCCTATAACCCGGCCGCCAACACGCAAACGCGAGTCGGCACGTTTCCGAACACGACGTTCCTCTACGCCTCGGGCTTCGGCCCCGACGGTTTGGGCTACGTGATGTCGTCGACCGAAGCGTTCAGCTTCACGGATGCCCCGACGCCGATCATCACGCGGCTGGGCGCGCCGGTCACGACCAGCGGCCCCGCGGTTTCGGCGTTCAATTCGGGCGATCTGGCCGTCGACCAGAGCAACACGGGTTGGGTGATTCTCTCGAACAACTCGACGGGTCTGAGCTATCTGTACCAGGTGGTCTTCGCGAGTGGCGCGACGCAACTGACGCGGGCGGCGCAAATAGCGCTCAACGGCAATCCGTACACGACCGCCGATCTCTACTCGCTCGCCTTCAGTAGCGCCGGCAACCTGTACGCGTCGAGCGGCAACACCGGAACCCTGTACCAAATCAACGAGACGAGCGGAGCGCTGACGAGCGTTGGTTCGCAAGGCGTCGATCTGATCGACTTCGGCAGCTGCCCCGCGAACGTGTTCACGACCGTCGCCAAGACCGGCCCATCCAAGACCGCGACCGGGGAAATGGTTCTCTATTCGATCACAGCGGCCCACTCGTCGGCCGCGCGAACGGCCGCCCCGCTCCTGACCCTGACCGACCCCGTTCCGGCCGGGATCACGATTCTGACCGAAGCCTGCACCGTGACGAACGGCGCGGTCTGCGCGACGCCGACGGTTTCGGGACAGACCGTCAGTGCGACGGTCTCATCGCTGCCCGCGGGAAGCACGGCGACCTTGACGGTTCACGGCAAAGACGCGACCTTGGCCGCAGGCACGACGACCAATACGGCGACGCTCGCATCACCCTTCGGAGTCTTCGCTCAGGCCTCGGCCGCGACGACCGTCATCGCGAACACGCTGGGCAAAACGGTCGCGGACATCACGCAGGGAACCGCCGCCGGCACGAGCCTGACGGCGGTGCCGGGCGACGTTCTCGAGTACGTGCTGACGTACACGAATTATACGGGAACGGCGCTCTCGAACCTCGCGATCAAGGATACGGTACCGGCCAACAACACCTACGTGGCCGGCAGCGCCGCCTGCGTGACGGTCCCAACCGGCGCGACCTGCACGCCGGCCGGCCCGACCTCGGGCGTCCTGTCGTGGACGTTCACCGGAACGGCCATCGCCAACGGCGCCACGCTCAGCGTGAAGTTCCGTGCGACGGTCAACTGAGCGAGTTGCCGCCGCGCCGGGAATCGCGGGTGGGGCGCCACGCAGGCCGTAGCGTGTCCGAGGATCGGAGCGCGTCGTGCAACAGGCCTTCCTCGGCGCTGATCGCGCGCTCCCATGAGAACGGCCGGGCCCAATCCGCCGCCGCGACCGCGTCGGGTGGAGTTGCAATGTACTCGATGATCGCGGCGGCAAAACCGTCCAGATCCTGCTCGTCCACGAGCGTCACGAAGGGGCTGCGGGCAATGTGCTCTTCGTACGCGCTGAGCGAGAACGCGACCACCGGTAGACCGGCGAGCAAGGCTTCCAACGGAACCAATCCCCAGCCTTCGACGTGACTCGGAAACGCGCACACGCGCGACGTGGCGTAGAGTTTCCACTTTTCGCTCTCATCGAGGGGACCGAGAATATCGATGTTATCCGATAAGCCGAGCGACTGCCGTGACTCCATCAGATGATTTTTCGTCGACGTGGAGCACGGGCCGACCATCGCCAAACGAAGATCCGGTCGAACGTCGCAACACCGCCGCCAGATCGCGAGGAGATCGTCGATTCCCTTCTCGGGGACATGGCGGCCGACGTAGATTGCGTCGTACTTCGGATTCGAATCTTTTTGAATGCTGAAGTCGTCGACGCCGAGCGGGAAGCGCACGATGTCGTTCCTCGGAATGCTCGCGGCTAACTCGTCCGATAGCGCGTGCGAGATGGTCATCACGCGAGTCGCATAGCGATGGATATGACGGTTCATCCACCAGGCTTGCGTCCCCCGTAAGTTCAAATTTAGCAAGAACAAGGGTTTGCGGCTAAGTAACGCCACCAGAAAAGCCGGCGCCGTCGAGCACGGCACTTCGCTGTTCGGGACGAATATGAAGTCCGTCGAACGAGCGTACCAGAGGCCCAAAACGAACGAAGCCACCGCGTGGAAGACCCAATTCAAGAGCCGCACGATGACGTGGAATCTCGCGTTCTTCGTGTTGAGAAAGCGCTCGGGAATCCTGACGAGTGTTAAGTTGGAGTTCGGGATCAGATCCGTCGAATCCGAAACGATGTTGCGGAACTCAAAAGTATTTTGAATTTCGAAGAAGCGCCGGGTTAGCAGAAGCCCCCCGGAATATCCGCCTTCCGGGGGGTGCCAGTGAAAGGCGAGGCCGCGGAAGCGTTCGTCGGGTCGTTCCATGGTGCGTTAACGTTCCAACGTCTTCAGCATGGAAGTTGACTACCGCGAATCATCGTATCGACTTGCTCCAAACCGTCTCGCTGCGTTCGCCGCCGACATATTCGAACCTGTGCAAGCAGCACCGGAGCGCGTGCGTACTACTTGCGTCGCCGGCATCGTTACTGCAGGCGGAGGAGGAACGAGCAAGCGATGTAACGCACGGGCCCACGAGAGCATGTCGCGCCGAATGAATCGGAATTTCGCTTGCCGCATCGGCTTGCGAACGTTTGAACCGACACGGTGAGGAAGCCGGCCGGAACCGCGCTCGGCCGCGCAGAGCGCTGGCTGCCGTTCGCGACGGCGGCGCTTTATATGCTCTTGCTGCTCCGGCCACTGGCGTTTGAGCCCGGCATTCCGGCATTTCAGCACGATTGGTTGTGGCCGGTCGACGAACGGCAAATTTACGGGTTCGCCACCCAGGGCTTGTTCGCTTGGGAGCGGGCAGGCGGGGGAAGCTTCCAGGTCTATCCGGTGCCGTGGTGGCCGCCGCTGATGGCCGCCGGCTTTTACGCGCTCGGACCGCACGTTGGTCTCGTCCTCTTCCTTCTACTCTGGATCGGGCTCGGCGCCTTGGGTATCGCGCGGATGAGTCGGACCTTCGGGCTAGGTTCGCTCGCCGCTGCCGTGACCGTTGCGGTCTTTCTGGGCAATCCGGTGCTCCTTAACGAATTACAAGCCGGTCACATCTACTTCATTATTTCTTACGGCCTGCTGCCGTGGGTCTACGTGAGCGCGCGAGAGCGTACGAGTCCGGCAGGCAGCTTGGTGACCGGCGTACTCCTGGGGCTCGCGAGCGCCCAGCATCAGTTTCTCGTGATGGGCGGGTTGTTGGCGCTCGCGGGCACGAAGTTGCGGGAGGGCACGGCATACCTGCGGTTCGCTTTCGCGCTCGTGGTTGCCACGGTCGTAATCTCTCCTTCGTGGATTGACGCCGCCGTTGCCGGAGTAAAATCGTTGGACGTCGACGCCCCGGTAATCAGGTGGGAGGTTTTCCAAAGCACGTCGGTCTCCGAATCGTTTCGAATGCTCGGCTACACGTCCGGCTATGACGCGCGCATGGTGTCGCCGCTCGTAAAAGCTCTGCTCTGGTCGATTCCGGCCTTCGCCGTGATCGGCGCCGTTCTCAGCGGGCGAAACGCGAAGACCTGGTGGATGGCGTTCATCGCCCTGGTCGGCGTGATCGTCACGTCGGGATTGCGCGGCCCGGCCTCCGCAATTTTCAGCTTTGCCTTTGCGCACGTTTCCGCTTCCGGGTTTTTTCGCGAACTCTACAACGCGAGCGCGCTCACGTCAGTCGGCGCGAGCATTCTGTCGGGGTGTGCCGTGCGCGTTGCCGGTAAACTGCGACGCGGCGCGATCCTCGGAGCCGCCATCTTCGTGGTGATCCTGGCTGCAACGTTGCCCGTCGCGTGGAAGGGAACCGACGATCTGCCGCGCGCGACTGCCGGGATGACGGCCCTGGGGTCGCTGAACGAACCCGGCGATGCGTACCGTTACATCACGATTCCCGGCATCTTTCCTCAGAAGAAACCCGGACGGCTGCTCAGCGGAATGTCTCCGTACTTGATTCAATACGGGCCGTGGGCGTCGGGAATGACCGCGAGCACGTCGTTCCCATCGACGCTCGTCGCTCGAACGTGCGCCGACGCCGGACGATGCGAGCGGTCGCAGTTCTTGCTGCGGCGGTCGGGTGTCGGCGTCGTCGCCGCGCTCGACGGCGTCGTCCCCGATTTCGCCCACGCGGATGCGAAGGACGTACAGCCTCTTACGGAATCCGAGGAGTCCGGCGATAACAAGAGTGTCTTCGTGGTCGGGCAGGCCGAGCGGCTCGTCGCCGAACCCTTCTCGGCCCGGCCCGGGACGATCGCGCTCGACTACGTCGGCGCCCGCGACGTTCGGCCCTACGTCACCGAGGCGAGCGTACCGATAGCGCTGCTCAGCCGCGACCCCGATCCGCTCCACGGCTGGGCGCGGACGAGCTATTGGCCGAGCTTGCCCGACTGGGTATTTCGCGAGGACGTCGGTATCTTCACGCTCGAGGCGGCAATCGACCTTGACATCGCTCCTGCGACGATCGTCGTCGGCAGCGCGAACGGCAAGTTCAGGACTCACGGCTGTACGTACGATTCGCGATTGGACGATCATTGGCTCGTCCTGCGGTGCGCGGCTCATCCCGCGCTTGAAGCGGTGCCCCCAATCGCCGTGGCGTCCGTCGCCGTCCGCACGACCGCGATCCCAAGAACGATGACGCAAGGCACTTTCGGACAAACGTCGGTCCAATACCAGACGCCGACGTACGTGCGGGCCGCCGTCGTCGCGAAACGCGGGTCGGTGCTGGTGCTCCGCGACCGATACGACGATGCGTGGAAACTCGACGTCCCGAGCGCGCGCCACGTCGAGGTCGACGGCTATGCCAATGCTTGGGTTCTCGATCGAGATCTGGACGCAGTCGTGAACATTCGCTACACGCGAGCCTTACCGAAAACGGTCGCGATCGTCGTATCGGCCATCCTCGTCATCGTCGGCCTCGCTCTGGGTGCTCGGCGCGCGACGCCCCCCATTGCCAGCGTAACGCAATCGGCCGGCGCAACGTGTGCGCCGGCCGATTGAGGTTCAGGCGTCTAAGGCCTAGAAGTAGATGTGGATTCCGCCGCG
>Ga0116227_10004522_pt1 | contig 30143 bp, 31 predicted proteins | sample S1TSphgellanicum_FD_89693 | JGI IMG/M metagenome (GOLD analysis project Ga0116227, IMG submission 89693) | Host-associated microbial communities from peat moss isolated from Minnesota, USA - S1T2_Fb - Sphagnum magellanicum MG | ecosystem: Host-associated > Plants > Peat moss > Unclassified... | reverse complement strand
GATCGCTTCGCTCGCGATGCATTTCGGTTATCTTCACGTCGCGCCCGCCTTCGCATTTCTCGGTTCCGACGGAGCCGCTTGGCTTCTGGCGGCGCTCGCCGCGCTCGAGTTTTGCGGCGACAACATTCCCGTCGTCGATCACGTGCTACACGCGTTGCACATCGGGATCAAACCGGTCGCGGCCGCTATTCTGGTCGGTGGAGCGCTCGGCGGAAACGGCGGGTTTACGGACGTCGCGATGGGCTTCGCCGCGCTCAACGCCCTCGGCGTTCATGCCGGCGTGTCAGCCGCCCGCGGGGCCTCGAGCGCGATGACGCTCGGCGTCGCCAATCCATTCATTAGCCTAGCGGAAGACGCGGTCGCGTTCGGTGCGGCGGTCCTTGCGATTGCGCTGCCGTTCGCCGGAGCCGCCGTCGCGCTCGCGATCGGTTGCGCGGCGCTTGCCATCGTGATGGCGGCCTACAACGCTCTGCGTAACCGCGCGGCATCTACGAACCGTTGACCTCGCGTCGGGCCGCAAAAGGAAACGCTCGCGGCTGCAAGAGGACGATCGTGCGATGGGCGACACGGAGAAGTCCGACGTCGGCGAGCACGCTCAACTCTTTGGTGAGCGTTTCGCGGCTCGTGCCGATGAGGTCGGCGAGGTCCTTATGCGTGAGGCTGAGCGCGATCCGGAGCGTTCCGTCCTCGGCCGCGACGCCGTGCTCGGCCGCGAGGCGCCCGAGGACGTCGACGAGGCGCCCGGGCACGCTCTTGCCCGCAAGTTCCGTGAGCTCGAGCTCGGTAGCGGCGAGGCGTCGCGCGATGCCCCGCGCAAAGCTCGCCGCGAGAACGCTATCGGCGCGCAAGCGCCGCTCGAAGTGGGCGGCGTCGAGCCGGCAGACCGCGCCGGCATCGAGCGCGACCGCACTCGTCGTCCGCCGCCCGCCGAACGACATCCAGGTCAGCTCGCCGAAGATGTCGCCGGGGTTGCGAATACCGACGATCGATTCCGAACCGCTGGCGCTCGTGCGAACGATCTTGATTCGGCCGGTTTCGACGAAGTAGACGCAGTCGGCGGGATCGTGAGGTGTGTAGATGAGATCGCCGCGCGCCACGAGCAGCCGCTTCGCATCGGCCATCAACGGTTCGAAGACGGCGCGCTCCAATTCGAACACGTTCATCGCGGGCGCTTTTTACGCGCGACCGCCGCGCAGCGCGCGGCCGGGTCGCGCGCCGGTGGTCGCGCCTGCGCGCACGACGGCCGTGCCGTTGACGAAAACCGTGTCGATTCCAAGCGGATAGGAGAAGGGCCGTTCGTAGGTCGCCGTGTCGACGATCCGCTCCGCGTCGAAGAGCACGAGATCCGCAAACGCGCCGACGGCGACGCGGCCGCGCAGCGAAAGACCAAACGAATCGGCCGCAAGCGAGGTCATGCGGCGAATCGCCTCACCGAGTTCGAGCGTTCGCCGGCCGCGAACGTAGCGCCCGAAGATGCGCGGAAACGTGCCGAACGTTCGCGGATGCGGTAATCCGCGCGCCGTCGGGCCGTCCGTCGCGCGGGCGGATGCATCGCTGCCGACAGAAACGAAATCCGCCGAGAGCACCGTGGCCACGTCATCTTCCGTCATCGCAAAAAAAATCGCGTCCACCTCGAGCCGCTCCTCGGTCAAGAGTCGCAGCGCGGCGCGCGGCGGCGAAAGCCGCCAGCGCTGGGCAATCTCGTCCAATCGCCACCCGCTCAAATTCGCGTTCCGGTCGCTCCCGACGGTCGCGATCTGGATGTCGTGCCACTCCTCAGCCCGCTCGAGCTGCAGCCGCAGCGCGAGCGCGACCGCCGTTTCGGGGTCGGCGAGCCGGGCCAGCGTCGCCTCCCGGCCACCGGCTCGCGCGTCGTCGGGAAGGATCGTTTCGAGGTCGGTCCAGAGCGCGATGTACGGATAGGCGTCCGCATAGGCGTTCGTTCCCCGGGCGCGGGCGGCGGCGATCGCTTCGAGCGAGCGGTGCACCTGACCCCAATTCTTTTTTCCGGCCGCCTTGTGATGGGAGAAGTGGACGGCCACCTCGGCCTCGCGGGCGACGCTCAGCGCTTCGTCGACCGCGCCGAGCAGATCGTCGCCCTCGCTGCGCAGGTGCGACACGTAGCGCGGCATTCCGGCCGCGCGGGCGGCGCCCGCACATGCGACGAGTTCGCGTTCGTCGGCGTAGCGGGAAGGCACGTAGATCAGCCCGCTCGAGACGCCGAGCGCGCCGCGTTCGACGCTCTCGCGCACGAGGGCGCATTCGGCGTTCAACTCGTCGTCGTCGAGGCGCCCGTCCGCGTCGCCGCGGACGGAACGGCGCGTCGTGCCCAGTCCCACCAGGCTCGCGACGTTGAGGGCGACGCCGCTTCGCTCGACGATATCGAAGAACTCGTCGAAATCGCGCCAGGCGAGTTCGACTCCGGCCGCGCGTGCCCGTTCCGCCGTTCGCCGTTCGGCTTCGCCGCGCAGGGGCGCGACGCTCGTACCGCAGTTGCCCGCGATTTCGGTCGTGACGCCCTGGCGGATTTTCCCCTCGCAGCGGCCGTCGGCGAGCCATAATTCGTCGGAATGGGAATGGACGTCGATGAAGCCCGGGGCAAGGGTCCGCGCGCGGCCGTCGATGCGTTCGTACGACTCGCGACCGGCGAGGTCGCCGATCAAGGCGATGCGGTCGCCGACGATTCCCAGATCCGTTACGAACGGGCTCGGATCGACGCCGTCGTAGATACGAGCGCTCTCAATAATAACATTGATCATGGGAAGTTTTAAGCCGGGTAGCCTTGGGTACGAGCATTAGCGTATCGCCCAAGTGCGAAAGGATTTTTCACATGGCAGATCAGTCCTCGAAGGAATCGGAAAAGGCAAAAGCTCCGGGAGGCGAGATGTCCGTCCGTGAAGCTGGAAAAAAAGGCGGCGATACCGTTCGTGAGCGTTATGGATCGGGGTTTTACGAGACGATCGGACGCAAAGGCGGTCAGGCTACGCGCGAACGGCATGGAGCGCAGTTCTACGAAACGATCGGTCAAAAAGGCGGTCGCGTCGTCAAGGACAAGTACGGCTCCGACTTCTACGAAGAGATCGGGCATAAGGGCGGCCAGAAGGTCAAAGCCCTGATTGCCGAGGCGAAGAAAAATCAGGCCGACGTAGCGGCGGCCAAAGCCGACGCGGAAGAAAAAAGTAAGAAGTAGTATTCTTACTTGAATCGGACCGCACCATTGACTTGGTGCAGTTCGATTTGTCCCGTCTTGACATTGATAATCAGGCTCCCAACCGATAACGGCGCATCGTGCGCCGTGTGAATTTCGATGTGTTTCGCGAGGGTCAGCGTCTGCAGACCGTCGTTCCAAACCGCGGACGTCGTATCGAACGAACGCTGTAGCTTTGCGCCCACGGTTTCGACGTGCAGCGAACCGAGGGCCGTGAAATCTCTCGCGACCGTGTTGACCGTCATGTGGGCCGCCTGCACGTGCAGATAGGGCTTTCCGTGGCGGTAGATCACGCCGTGCCTGATCGTATCGAGATCGAGGACGGTTTGATCCGCGTTACTGACGATGCGTTCGTAGTCGGCCGACCACGAACGTGTTTTTATACGCTGCCCGACCGCACTGCCGTTTTTGAAGATGATGTTCGTCGTTGCGGGCGGCGGTGGCCGGTCGTGCAAGCCCGCCGCGTAAATGCCGTAGGCGACGTAGCCGGTCAACGCGAGTCCCGCAAGCCAGCTTCCCCGACTCCAGATGCGATTCACGACGCCTCGCTCGCAGGCGTACGACCTCGCACGCGCAACCGCAGCCGCCCCGCCACGACGACCGAAAGGTAGATGAGGGCGAAGCCGAGTGCGAACGGGAGCGGTCCGAGCGGCCCGTAGAACGTCGTCACGGGCGGGCCGATGACTCCCGAAACGACGGCCCGTTCGTCGATGTGCGTGGCCGTCGTGTACGCTCCGTCGGGTGCGACGATGCCGCTGATTCCGGTGGATGCGGCCCGTACGATCCAGCGTCCGGTTTCGATCGCGCGCATTTGAGCGATCTGCGCGTGCTGGTACGGCCCGGCCGTCGTCCCGAACCAGGCGTCGTCGGTCGAAACGATCAGGGCTGCGGCGCCGTCACGGACCTCCGCGGCGGCGAGCCTGGAGAAGGCCGACTCCCAACAGATGATCGGCCCGAAGCGCACGCCGCCGATCGAGACGATCTGCGTCTGCGTGCCTTCGTTGAAGTTCGAAATGTCGGCGACCCACGGGATCCAGCCCAGGAGCGGTCGCAGGAAGCCGAAGGGCACGTGCTCGGTGAACGGCACGAGCAGGCGTTTGCGGTACGTGCGCTCGAGGGACCCGTCGGGCCGGAAGAATTCGAGGACGTTGAATTGGCCGTCCGGCGCGACCTCGTAGGTGCCGACCACCAATTCCGCTCCCGCCGCGCGCGCCAGCGCAGCGAGGCGCGCGCGAAGCGGCGGAGATTCGTTTAAGGCGGTGGGGATGACGGTTTCGGGCCACACGATCAGCTTTGGATGAGCCGCCGAGGCTTCGCGGGTCAGCGTCTCGTAGGCGCGCAGGGCCCCTTCGAGCGAACCGGGCGCGAATTTGAGGCTCTGCCCGACGTTGCCCTGAATGGCCGCAACGCGATACGCCGCCGGCGCCGCGAAACGCGCCGGCCAGAGCGCCCACGCGAGCGCGACGCACGCGGCGACGGTGGCCAGCGCCGCGACCGCATCGACGCCGCTCCCGCGAACGGCGCGCAGGCGCAAGCCGTAGGCGAGGTACGCGCCGATCGTGCAGACGACGAACGTGACGCCGTAGGTGCCGGCGAATGCGGCGACCGGTGCGAACACGCTCGTTACTTGAGTGAATCCCACGCTGCCGAACGGAACGCCGATATCGCCGATCCCTTCGCTGCGGAACCATTCGCCGAACGCAAAGGCGGCCGCCGCGGCGAGCGGCACGAAGGCCCGCTTGGCGCGCGCGCCGTCAGCGAGCGCGCGGCCGGCGAACGCGCATAGCGCTCCGATCAGGGCGAATCCAAAGAACGCCTCGGCAATGGCCGGTCCGAGTGCCAGCAGAAAGCCGAACGGCGCGATCAGGGCGCCTGCCGTTTCGCCGAACCATGAAAACGTGATCGCGAAATAAACGGTACCGGCGAGCCATCCGCTCCAGAAGGCGCGCTTGGGCGACATCCCAAACCAGGCCCAAAACAGGGCTACGGCGCCGGCCGGGGCCAGCAAAACCGCATTGGTTCTCGGAAACGCAAGTGCCATCGCCACGGCCCCGAGCATCGCGGTCGCATCGGGAATCAGTGAGGCCACCATGCTCCGCCGCGTCGCAATCGCCACGTTCGCACTCGCCGCGCTCCTCGTCGTCGCGTGCGGCCACCAAGTGACGCCCAGTCCCAATACGAGCGATCTTTCCGGTGATATCGTCCTAAAGTTCCGCGTGAACGGCACCCTCGATTTCAACGACTTCACGTACATCATAGCGATCGATACGTGCGGTGGCGGAACGCCCTACCCGCAGGCCTACAATACCACGTACTACAGTTTCTCATATGGCTTCTTTGTCGGCGCTTCGTATTCGGTCGCGCTCCCCGAACTCTTCGAATACTTCGTCAATCCGAATTCGAGCGGTCAGATCCTCAGTCAAATGGTGCCCGAAAGCTCGTCACTCGAACAATTCACCCCGAACGATAACGGGCAGGGCAACGAGTTCGAACTCATTTTCAATCGCTCGGAGCTTGCGAATCCGCTGCAGCAAGCGCAGCCTTGCCCGAATATCTCGCCCGTTCCGACGAGCGCCGGCGGGGCGACTCCCACGGCGACGGCTACTGTGAGAACTTCTACGGCTACGGCAGCCCCCACGCCGACGCCAACCCCCGCGCCTTCCGCCGGCCCGTCATTTTCGCCGGCCCCCTACCCCACGACCGCGGCTCAACAAACGTGGTACTTCAATTTCTTCGTCTTCCAGGGAACGACGCCGCTCGACTCACTAGGCCTCGGGGGGCCGACGGACACTCAGTTTTCGGGCGGCGCGGTGAACACGAGCATCACGCAAGATATCCCCATCTTCAAAGCGGTCGGCGGCAACGTGCCGAGCAACCCGTCGGCGCAGCTCAACGGCGGCGAAATTCAAAATTATCCCTAGAGGTTCAGCGCCTGTGGAATGATCGAATTCGACTGACTGCCGCCGATGCCGAAACCGGCTCCTTGACTTGGGAATGCGAGGATCACGACTTGGAAGTTGAATTGCTTGAGGTCTTGATTGTAGGAGAGCTGCAGCTGGTAACAGTTGGCGACGATCTGACTTAGGTAAATGTTCTTGTCTTCGAGCTGCTCGTGGTTCATCCAGTCGACGTTCGTCGTGAACTCGAGGGTCGTGTCCTTTCCGAGGGGCGTGATCGCCTGAACGTTGGTCGTGCCGAAGCCCTGGCCCGGACCTGGAGAAAAGTAACCGCCGAGGACGATGTAGGAACGGGCCGACGGCTTATAGTTGAGTTGGTACGACACCGGCTGCGCCATCCGATCGAACTGCGTTCCGGCCGAAAGCGAGAACGAGTAGACGTCCTTGTTGTAGAAACGGATGACGTCCTGAGCCGAGTGGGCGCCGGGCGAGAGGTTGTCGAGCAACTGGAACGGGACGTCCGACGGGCCGATCGGATGTTGCTCGTTGTACGTGACCGAGTTCACGAGGTGGTCGCCGATCGGCGTCGAGAGCGACGCATTCTGTTGATCGTACGCCTTCTCGTCGCCCGTTCCGTAGTAATCTTGGGTTAAGTTGTAATTCGCCGTGAAGTCGCTATTCCCGAAGACCTTCGCGTAGAACGCTTCGTTGAATTGGCCTTGGAAACGCGAGGTCGAGAAGTGGTTCTGCGGTTCGGCGTATTCTCCGAGCGTCAACTGAAGCTGCGGCGCGTATTTGAATCCGCCGAACGTCAGATGCGGCACGATCTGCAGTTCGGGAACGCGATCGTAACCGAATGGATCGGACGAATAGTCGGTCTTGTCGTAGGTAAAATTGTAATCGGCAGCTTTGGTGAACGCGTGCGTGTTCAGATCGATTTGAAACGTGTCGCTCGCCGAAATCGGACTATTGAATCGCGCGTACGTCAGGTTGATCTGTTGCTGGATGTACTGGTTGAGATTGATCGTGTCGATGAAACCCAGATTGAGATTATCCGAGAGCGTGCCTTGGAGAAACCGCGAGAAGGTGAGATTCTCGGTGCTAAGGGTCCCCGTCTGATGGATGACCGAACCCGTGATGTCGAGGCTCGCGGGCAGCGAGAGGTTCGGCCCGAAGTCGCCCTCGTAGTTCACGCCGAACTGACCGCGCAACGTCCGGCTGAAGTTCTCGGTGTCTTGAACGTTGATGTTGGTGAGGCGCGCTTCTTGCACGTGATCGTCGATCGTGTACGCGTCGATCGTCGTGTAACGATGCGCGTCCTTCGCGCCGATATAGGCGTCGTAACCGAGCCCGAGCCCGCGCTTGGTGAAATATTCGACCCGATAATACCCGTAATACGTGGCCGACGGCGCGAACCCGATTCGCAGCTTGATCCACGCGCCTTCCGTATCGTCGTAACCGACGAGCGGCAGAAAACTCGCCTGGCGGCGGGGGTCGTCCACGCCGCGTAACGGGATGATCAAGAGCGGCAGATAAAATATCGCGAGCGGTCCGAGAAAGACGACGGCCTTCCGGGCGACGAGTTTGTCGCCGGGCGTTACGTCGATCGTGCGCGCTTCGACGTGATATCCGGCGTGCGGATTTTCGCAGGTCGTGAAGTTGGCGTGTTCGCCGTGCGCGACCCCGTCGCTGCGCGTGGTCAACTCCTCCGCGGCGAAGTGCAGCTTCCCCTGCGCGACGCCTTCGATCGATTCCCCGCGGCCGTTGAGCAGCGTGGCTCGGCGCGTGTGCATGTCGAACACGATCTGATCCGCGTAGAGAATCGAATCCGCCGAGCGATTGACGAGATACGTGTGACCGCGCAGCGTGATCGTGTGATCGCCGTCGAAGTGCGCTCGGTCGCCGACGATCTGCCCCTCGATATAGAAGAGGTGGACGTTGCCGTAGAGGTCGGAGGGTTTGCGTTCGTCGGTCGAACCGACGATCCGGTCGGCGATCGTGACGATCTGATACGGCTGTAGCGTCGGTTTGGGCGTCGCCCCGCTTTCGATCGGGCTCGGCGCCGGCCCCGGCGCTTGGGGCCCGCCGATCAGCGGCAAGGGGCTCGGCGTGCCGCTCGGACGCACGAGAAAGACCGGCTGATCGGCGCTCGCCGTCGGCGGGCCCGAAGGGAGCGGGACGGGTGATGCCGTCGGGGATCCCGTCGGGCGCGCTGTCGGCGGAATGATCTGCTGCGGACCCGCGGCTGGGACCGGCGGCACGGGGAGAAGCGTCGCAGACGGCGCGGCTGCCGGCAGCGGCCCGAGCGGCGTCACCTGATCGCTGCCCGACTCCGACCCGCCGGCGCCCGATTGGTTCTGATTGGGCTGGCCGGGCGGATTCGCCGGCGTCGGGGCCGCTGAAGCGCTCGGAGCCGAACTTGGGACCGGGCTCGGGCTCGCCGCCGGAGCCGGACTCGAAGCCGCCGCAGCGGGAGCGGCGCTGGTCGAAATCGCCGGTGACGCGCTTGACACCGGGACCGGACCAGGCGACGAGCTTGCAGCCGGCGCCGCCTGCGCGATCCGCACCGCTCGACCGCTGCGCCCAGCGGCGCGGTGGACCGTTCCACCCAAGCCGGAGACCGACCCCGACCTCGAGCCCGACCCCGACCCCGCGATTGCGCGTGCCGTGGGTCTAGCGTTCGCTGTGGCGTGAATGACGGATTTCGAGTGCGCGCGCGGTTTCGCGCGCGCGATCGTTGGGCCCGACGAGACACGCTTGGGGCGAGCGATTGGTTCGGCTCGCGACAGTATGCGTGCCTCCGGGCGTACGCCGGGGTAGGTCTCACGCGCGGTCGTCATTGCGTCCCGAGCAGCTCCCGACGCGGGCACGTCCGGAACGTCGGACATGAAGTCCTCGGAAACGGCCGCGACGATTCTCGGGACGAGGCGGGATCCAAAGTTCGACGAGGCGTTGAAGTCGCCGGCCGGCCACGCCGGCCCGGAGGTCGTGGCCGCGAAGACCGGGCCCAGCGATAGCGGTTCGGGCAACGGCGTGTCGACGGCGTTCGGTGCGGCATCCGCAACGGCGCCCGGATCCAGAAGGCCATAGCCGCCTGCCGTCGTGTTGGTCGCATGCGGTGTCGCCAGCACCGCTCGGGCCAGAATCGTTACCAAAGCTCTGAGCGCCGAGAACGTTTTGCGCAACCCGCGACGTGCATCGGCTGCAAGCGCCGAACGGAGCGACGAGCGCCGGGGCGCGATCGCTCGCGCCAGGAACCTGCGGTGAAGCGCGGCGCGCGCGACGATGGCCGGCCGCGCGTTCGCGGCCTCATGAACCGAGGCGCTCGGCCTCGCTGCGGGACTCGCGGCGCTCTGCAGCGAGATAGCGGGCAGTATCTCGGTCGTGTCGTTTGCGGCCGGCGTCGACGCGCGAGGTCTCGGACTGCCTCCCGCAACGGGACTCACCGCATCAGCACTCGTCGCAGATCCGGCGCTCGCCGCAGGACCGGTGCTCGCCGCTGGAGCGGCGCTCGCCGCCGCTCGCGCCGCGGGTGCTTTGGGTTTCGCTTTGGCGACGCCGGGAGCGTCGCCGCACGAGCGCGAGCGCAACAGCGCGAGGAAGCGCGGGTCGATCGGCGCCGGTTCCGTGAACGCGGAAAACGCCGGAGCGACGGAGTTGAACGCGACCGCGGCGACGGCGAGCGACGCGGCGAAGACGCGCGCTCGCCGTAAGACGCTCAGCGCTCGACTCGCCGGAACAGCAATACTCCGGCGGTGCCCATGATGATGTTCGGCGCCCAGGCCGCGAGATACGGATTGACCGCGTCGTTCTTCCCGAGCGCCGAGAACGCCGACATCATGAGGTAATACACGAAGAGCAGCAGCACCGAAAGCGCGATGCCGAGCGCGGTGCCAAGGCTTTTCCCCTGGCGCCCGATCATCGCCGCGAGCGGCAGTGCGAGAACGACGGCGATGAAGGCGGCAAACGGAAACGCCAACCGTTGAGCGAGCGTAATCTTCAGAACGTCGAGGGTTTGACCGCCCTGCCCCGTTGCCTCCATCGCGCCGATTTGCGATTTGAGCTGCTTGGAATTGATCGTGTACGGATCGTTTGTGGTCGTGTTGACGAATTGGTCGATCGTTTCGCCGACGGGCAGCCCGATGTCGACGTTCCTGATCACCGAGTCGCCGTTGATCTCGCCCGTCGTTTTGAACTGCGTGACGCGGGCGCCCGAGAGATGCAAGATGGGGCCGTCGACGGAGGCGAGCGACGCATTGATCACGGTCTTAAACGGCGAATTCGTCGAGTTCTGAAAGATCATGACGTTGTGCATCGTCTTGTGATCGACGCTGACGTCGCCGACGTAGAAGACGTTGCCGGTCGCATCGTCCTTGCGGAAGAATCCAGGAATGATGGGGAGTTGGTCGGTGCGGTACACGATTTGGTAAAACGTGCGCGTCGAGAGATCCGTCGCGGCCGGCGAGATCGTTTCGTTGATGAAGTACGAAACGCCGAACATCGCGAGGCCGAAGAGCAGCGGCATCCGGCAGATCCGGATGAAACGAATGCCCGACGTTCGGAGCGCGTTGATCTCGTTATCCTGCGCGAGCCGGCCGAAGGAGAGCAGCGATGCCAACAGACACGCGAACGGAAACGCAAGCGGCGTGCTCTGGGGAATGCGGAAAAACAAGAAACGCAGCACGAGAAAGATCGGGGCGTGCGCGTTGATGATGTAGTCCGCCGCCAAGAAGAAGATGTTGACGAACCAAAACAGCAGATAGCCGCTGAAGGCGAGCGCGAACGGCGGGACGAGTTCTCGCAACAGATACGCATCGAGGATATTGATGGGCAGACGAAAATTCGTGGGCGCGAGTGGCGCGGCCCGTCCCATCGGTACCGTGGCCACGACTCGACTCAGTTCGTCGGTGCGTGCAGCGCTGCGGAAACGCGCGCGACGTACGCCTGCGTCTCCGGATATGCCGGCACCTTATGCGTTGCGTCGACGGCGCCCGGTCCGGCGTTGTAGGCCGCAAGGGCGAGCGACATGTCGTTGTGGTAGCGCTTGAGGAGATCGCGCATATAACGGCAACCGGCCGAGACGTTCTCCTGCGGATCGAAGGCGTTGAACGCCCCGTACGTCGTCGCCGTGTCGGGCATCAATTGCATGAGCCCTTGCGCCCCGGCCCGGCTGATGGCCGACGGATCTCCGTGCGACTCGACGGCGATCATCGCGCCGACCAGGCGCGGCGAGAGCCCGGTCGTTTTCGCGTTGGTCAAGATCAGGTTCGCGAGGTAGACCTGACCGAGCGTGTGCGGGCCGCCCGGAACGAAGCCGCCCGAACCGCAGCCATACAAAACACCGAGCAAAATCAAAACCCCGATGAATCTCACGTCACTTTTGGCCTTCGTCGGCCGCGACGCCCGGCCTTCGGACTCATCGGAACTTCATCACACACATCGGGTGCGGACGAATCGCCTCTCAGGCTTGGACCACCGGCTGAGGCGGGCGACCTGCAGCTTTCTGGACCTACAGCTTCTCCACGTAGGCCGCGACGTCGCCGACCTCGGTTTCGCTCAAGATCTGCGGGTAGAGCGCGGGCATCGGCGGATCCGGATACTTGATCCAAACGATCGTCTGATCGTAGTTTTTCCGCACTCTCTCCCCTCGAAGGGACGGGCCGACACCGCCCTCCGTGCCCGCTTCGCCGTGACACGTGCCACAGTTCGTCGCAAAGATCGTCTTGCCGGCGGCCGGGTCGCCGATGCCGCCGAGCGTGGTCCCCTTCGTGACCTCCGGGTGCGTATCGGCGGTCGCGAAATGCGCGGCCTGGGAGCCGCATCCGGCGAGCGCCAGCGCGAGCGCTGAGAGCCGCCTCATTCGAAGACCGGCGGCTAAGAGCCGCCTCATTCGAAGACCGGCGGCTGAGAGCCGCCTCATTTGCCGACCGGCGTGGTGTCGCGCGCGACCGACGCCACCGTCAGGGGATGGACGCCCGCGGGCACTCCGCTACGTTGGTAGATGAACGCCGTGATGTCGAGGTATTCGCTCGGCGGGAGCGCGCCCGCGTTACCGCTCGGCATCTGCGTCGAGACATAAGCGTAGAGCTCCGCTCCGGAATGGTATTGAATGGCTCCGCTCGGCCCGGCCAGCGCGGGGCCGAATTGGCCCTCGAGCTCGCCGCCGTGGCACTCCGCGCAGTGTTGGATGTAGGCGAAGCGGCCGCGCTCCGCTTGCTCGACCGTGTACGACGCATGACGCGGAGCGGCCGAAGCGGCAAGGCTCGCCCCGAGTGCGAGCGCGGCCACTGCGGTCGCGACGCTCGCCGGGGCGCGGCGCGCGGTCATTGCGCATCCCGCTTCGGCGCGGCGTCCGGCAGCGTGAACACGTAGAGGCGTCCGCCGAGCGGGAAGCCCCGGAAGATGGGCGTCATCTTGATCCCCCCGTAGAACGGCGCCACGCCCCCCCAGCCCGCCTGGACCGCGACGTACTGCTTGCCGTCGATGCGATACGTGGTGGGCTCGCCGATCACGCCGGAACTCATGTGATGCATCCAGAGCACCTTTCCCGTGCGCGCGTCGAAAGCGTAGAATTTGCCGTCCGGCGTGCCGCTGAACACGAGGCCGCCGTCGGTCGACATGGTCCCGTCGTTCCACGGCAAGGCGGTCACCATGCTCCACATCTTCTTGCCGGTCGCCACGTCGATCGCTTGAAGCTCGCCCCAATTCCGGTCCCGAGGAATGTGCTCGACCTGGAAAATCTCGTCGGTGTAAAGGTTGCCCGCTTGGAATCGCTGCGGCTTGGTGCCTGACATCGTCATGCACGTGCGCATCGTCGGGACGTACGCGTAACCGGTCTGCGGATCGAACGAATACGGATACCAGTTGTCGCCGCCGAAAAATGCGGGGCAGGTGAACACGGCTTTACCGACCTTCGGGCGCATCGCGTCGTTTGTGAGCCCGATCCGCCGGGCGCGATCGTAGCCCGTCACCGACGTGACTTTGGTGAACGGCGTCATTCCGATCAGATTCCCGTTCGTGCGGTCCACGACGTAGAACCAACCGTTACGCGCAGCCTGATAGAACACGTGCCGCATGCGGCCCGCGATGCGCAGGTCGGCTTGGATCGGCGTGTTGGTGGCGTCGTAATCCCACGTGTCGTTCGGGGTCTGCTGAAAGTACCAGCGCACCGCGCCGTCGTTGGGGTCGAGCGCGATCACGGAGTCGCTGTAGAGGTTGCGACCGGGGCGCTCCGTCGCAAGCCACGGCGACGGGTTCCCGACGCCCCAGAGCAGGAGGTGCTGCGCCGCGTCGTACGTGCCCGTGAGCCACGCCCCGCCGCCGCCGTGTTTGTAGGTGTCGCCGGGATACGTGCCGGCGTTGGGTTCGCCCGGTCCGGGAATCGTGTAGCGGCGCCAGCGCTCCGCGCCCGTTTGCGCGTCGAGCGCGGCGACGAAGCCGCGGATGCCGAATTCACCGCCGCTCTCGCCCACCACGATCTCGCCGTCGAGCGCGAGCGGCGCGAGCGTCATCGCGTAACCGGCACCGGGCGTCGGATACATCGTGTGATTCCACTGGACGTCGCCCGTGCGCGCATCGAGCGCCACCACGTGGTTGTCGAGCGTCGCGAAATAAGCGTTCGTTCCGTAAAGCGCCACGCCGCGGTTCACCATGTCGCAGCAGACCGTGCGCAATGCGATCTTTGGCAGGGGGTACTCGTAGTGCCATAGCAGGCGGCCCGTCACCGCATCGAGCGCATACACGCGATCCGAGGGCGTCGTGACGATCATCGTGCGGCCGTTCACGATCGGCGGCGCCTCGAAGCCTTCCGGGAGGCTGACCTCGTGCGTGAACGCCACCGTTAATTTCGCCACGTTCGAACGGTCGATCTGCGCGAACGGCGCGTGCGCCTCGCCGTCGTAACTGCGTAGATACATCAGCCACCCGTCGTCGTGTTGCGCGTCCAGGAGTCGCGCGTCGGTGACGGCCGGGTAGCTCTCGCCGGCCCGGCTCGTGCGCGCCGGCGCCGCGAGGAGCGCGAGCGCGCCGGCCAACGCGCCGAGCGCGAGCGCGGCTTTCGCATACTTCACTTGGGCAGCTCCTTCACCGGTGCTGAAAACGCGTACGCGAGCAGCGCGAGCGCGCCCGCCGAGAGCCAGCCGAGCAGACCTTCGGGCACGGGGCCGCTGGTCGAAAGGGGCAGCGCGCTTCCCGGACTCTCCGCGCGCCGCTGCGAGAGATAGGTTACGACGTCGTCGAGGTCGTGCTGGTCGAGCTGGTGCTCGCCGAAGCGCGGCATCTCACCCGGCCCGATGCGGATCGCCTCGGCCACGTGAACGACGGTGGCGCGATCGAGGTCGGGCGCCCACGTTCGGCCGCCCACGGCCGCGCCTCCCGCGTTCACGCCGTGACAGTGCATGCAATTCTCGCGGAAGAGCTCGCGACCGTGCGCGGCGTCGCCGTCGCTCGCGACGAGCGGGATCTGCGGGCCGCCGGGCGCGGTCGCCGTGACGTAGGCGACGATTGCAGCGATCGTGCGTTCCGGCATCTGCGCGCCGCGATGCCCGACCTCGAGCCAGGGAACGGCGGCCGGCATGCGGCCCGTTCCCACCCAGAAATCGACGGCCGCCGCGCCGACGCCGCGCAGCGAGGGCGCGTTCGGGCCGCCCCGCAGGTCGGCGCCATGGCAGGTGGCGCAGCGCTCGGTGTACGCGAGCCGCCCGGCGTTCAACTCGGGCGAGAGCATCGCCGCCGCGAGAAAGAGGACCGGCATCACGCCTCGAGCCTCCGCTCGCGTTCGCCCCAGGCCGCTACGAGTGCGAGCATCGCGATGAAGAGCGGTGCGCCGCCGGCCATCCACATCACGGCGCCCGCGTTCGTTTGATCCGCCGCCGCGGCCGGCACGGCGGCGTAGTGCGCGTAGAAGGGCCGGTGCGAGACGAAAAAGATGAAGCCGAGGAACGACGTGACCGGAAGCGCGAGGAACAGCAGGAGGATCCTGACCGGATGGGAGCTCGCGTGCGGAACGGGTGCGACCGCGAGCACCGGCGTCCAGAAGATGAGCGCGGAGGTGAGGAAGAGCAGGTGCTCCCCGGCGTGGATGACTTCGTTTTCCAGCGCCGCTTCATAGAGCGGCGACAAGTGGACGACGTAGAGCACGCCGACGAACTGCACCCACGCGACGCTCGGCTGGGTCACGAACGCGACGGGCTTCGAGGCGAGCGCGCGGGCGAGCGAACGCGCCTGCGCCGGCGGGAGCGCGCCGAGCGCGACGCGTGCGGGCGCGCCGAGGACGAGCAGCGGCGCCACGATATTGGAGAGCGCGAGGTGCTGTACCATGTGCCACGAGAGATAGCGGTCGCAGAGGTCGTCGAGTGGCCCCGCGAGCGCCGCCGCGAGGATGGCTAGGCCGGCGCCGAACGCAACGAGCGCTCCGCGGGCCACGATGCGGCCGCGCGCACGGGCGCGCGCAACGCCAAAGGCATAGAGGGCGGCCGCCGCCGCGAGCGCGATTGCGATCATGCGCTCTTCGGCCGTTCTTCATCGAAACCGCCGCGCGCGTTGCGGCGCAGCGCCACCACGCGTTCGGATTTCCGCGAGCGCCCCTCGGCCCGTGCACCGACGTCGCGCGCGAGCACCACGGCGATCGCGCCCGCACCGAGCGATGCGAGCGGAAGCGCCCAGCGGTAGAACGTCACGAGTGCCGTCACCGACACGTGCAGCGAGCGTGACTGTTGATCGTCGCTCGCCGCGAGCGTGAGCACAAAGCCAGCCACGATCAACGTGACGCCCGCCCCCACGCGCCACGGCGCGCCCGAGGGCGGTTCGAGCACGTGGTGTTTGCGCGCGTCGCGGGTCGCGTAGGCGTCGATCCACGGCCAGACGATCACGACGGCGAACACGAGGAGCGGCAGCGCGATGCCGGGCCAGAAGATCGCGGGGATCGGATGTCCCGCGATCCGCAGTTCGAAGCCCGGCCCCAGACGCAGCGCCCCGTCGAGGAACGCGGCGTACCAATCCGGCGCCGCCGGATTCGGCACGATGTAGTCGCGGTATTCACCGTACTGTTCGATCGGATTGATCTCAAACGTGCCTGCGAGCGCAAGGATCACGCCGACCGTCGCGCCGAGCGCCGCGAGCGTGCGTAGCGCGTAGTCGGGCCAGAAACGCCGGCCGACGACGTGTGTGGGATCGGCTACGAACTGCGTGTGCTTCTGGTACGTGAGCATGCCGAGATGCGCTAAGAGCAGCCCGGCGATTGCGACGGGGAGAAAGTAGACGTGGATCGTGTAGAGGTGCGAGAGCAGCAGCGGCCCGGGATAACCGCCGCCGGTGAAGACGTCGGCGGCCCACGGCCCGGCGAACGGAAGCGCGAGGAGCACGGAATCCGCGATGCGCACGCCCGTTCCCGAGAGCACGTCGTTCGGAAGCGAGTAGCCGGTGAAGCCCGTGAGCGACGCGAGGACGAGCAGCAACACGCCGACGATCCAGTTCAGCTCGCGCGGCTTGCGAAACGCGGCCGTAAAAAAAATGCGCGCCATATGCACGAGGATCGCGGCCACGAACGTCACGGCGCTCCAATGATGCACCTGCCGCATCAAATAGCCGACGGGCGCATCGCGCGAAAGCGCCGCGACCGAGGCGTACGCGCGCGCCGGCGAAGCGTCGTACACGAAGGTGAGCCACATGCCGGTGGCGACCAGCATCGCGAACGCATACAGCGCGAATTCGCCGAAATAGAACGACCAGTGATCCGGATAGATTTTGGCAGCAAAGTAGCGCACCGCCGAATCGGAGCCCAGCCGCTCGTCGAAGAACCGTCCGATGCGCCGCACCATCATGGTGTGCGCCACCAGTCGTCGGGGCCCACGGGCTCCGTGTAATCGCCGCGCGCGATGAGGAAGCCGGCGGCGTCCACATCGAGGGCGAGCTGCGGCAGCGCCCGCGTCGCGGGGCCCGAGAGGGGTTTCGCCGCATCGAGCACGTCGAACACCGATTGATGGCACGGGCAATAGAGTTGGTACGACTCGTGCCGGTAAATCGCGACGGGGCAGCCGGCGTGCGTGCAGATCTTCGAATAGGCAACGTTGCCGTGCGGCGCCCAGCCCACGCGCTCCGGCCGGGTGCGCAGGGCGTCGTCCTCGAGGCGGATCAGGAGCGTCGCCGATTCCGGCGCGCCGACGTGGTATTCGGGAAACACGGTTTCCACGCCGCCGACGGCAACGTCGTCCGCGCGCAGGGCCCGTCCGTCGACGTCGACGACGCGTGCGCCGCCGGTCCACGCAGTGCCGCGCGGTCCTGGCTTGCGCGCGAGCGCGACGAACGGCACGGCACCGAGCACGACGAACGCGCCGAGTGCGTACGTCCACATCCGGCCGAAGACGCCACCGCGCGTGACCATGTCGTCGGGCAAGGCTTCGAGCCGCGAGGGCCCGCGCTCGTGGCGCGGCTCGCGCAAATCGTCCGGGCCGCGCAACGCCAGCGCCGCCGATCCCGCCGCGCTCGCAATCGCAAACGCGGCGAGCGCGGCCGCAAACGCGAGCAGCGCGGGCGAGAGGTGGAGTGCGGCGGCGACGGTGGCGGCGAGCGCGGCGACGATCGCGACGGCCAGAGCAGCGCGCGTCATGCAGCGCGCGTCATATAACGCTTCATTTAACGAGATAGATGGTCGCGTAGACCGCGAGCCAAATCACGAAAACGAAGTGCCAGTAATACGCGATGGCCTCGACGCCGGCGCGTTCGTCCGCTTGGAATGCGGGGCGCCGCAAAAAGATCGTGACGGCCGTGAGCAAGATTGCGCCTGCAAGGACGTGCGCGAGATGCGTTCCCGTGAGCACGTAGAAGAGCGTGCCGAAGGCGTCGGTCGCGATCGAGAAGTTAACCTCTGCCCAGTCGTGCCGCGCGATCACGGCGAAGGAGAGCGCGCAAAGCAACGTGAGCACGAGCATCGCGCGAGCGATTCCGCGGCGTTGCTTCGCGCCGGCGGCCTGCGCCACACCCATCGTCACGCTACCGAGGCCGAGCAGGATCGTTCCGAACGTCGCGCTCGCAACGTCGAGCGCCACGCCGTGCGGCGGCCACGCGGGCGCGCGTCCGCGCAAATCGTACCAAGCCGCGAGGAGCCCCGCAAAGAGCATCGACTCCGACGCGAGAAACACGACGACGCCGAACACGAGGGGGTGCGCCCGAACGGCTACCGATCGCATGACGTTCGTGCGTTACCCGTTTCGGGACGGTGCGTCACGTCGGTTCGCGCGAAAACCGTCGGGTATTGTCGACTTCCGGGTAAGCGCTCGCGCGTGAACGATCGTTCGTGGCCGTCCCTGGCGACCACCCAGTCGTCGACCATCGTCGCTAATTGGCAGCTCTATTTGGTCGTCGGCACCACCGTTGCCGTGCTCGTGTGGGGTTTGATCCTGTTCTGCGTCATCCGGTATCGCCGTCGCAGCGACGCGGAGCCGGTGCAATTCGCCAATAACGTTCCCCTCGAGATCGCGTGGACGCTGGTTCCGCTCGTGCTCGTCTGTTGGTTGTTCGTTTATACGTATCGCGCCGAGGCGTCCGTCGAGACCGTCGCCGGTACGCCCGCGGTCGGCGTGCACGTCAACGCGTACCGTTGGGGTTGGACCTTTGCGTACGACGGCGGCCCGACGGTGGGAGGCGCCGCGCACGGGCCGATTCTCGACAGCGCCGGCGCGCCGCCGCCGGAACTCGTCCTTCCGCTCAACGAAACGACGCGCCTCACGCTCACCTCGAGCGACGTGAACCACTCGTTCTGGGTGCCGGCCTTCTGGTTCAAGCGCGACGCGATCCCGGGACAAACGACCACATTCGACGTGAAGCCGGACGAGCTCGGTACGTTCGAAGGACACTGCGCCGCGTTCTGCGGTCTCAACCACGCGCTGATGACCTTCGAGGTGAAGGTCGTGTCGCCGCAGGAGTTCGCGCGCTGGCGTGCCGGCGAGATGCACGCTTGATGGGAGCCGCGGCTTCGAGCGCGACGTTCTCGGGCGAGCGGAGCGATTTGCTGAGTTGGCTCACGACGACCGACCACAAACGCATCGGCATCCTCTATCTCGTGACGAGCCTCGTGTATTTCGGCGTGGCCGGCGCCCTCGCGCTCACGATCCGCACGCAGCTCGCGCGGCCGAACAACGATCTCGTGTCGTCGCACACGTACGCGCAGCTCTTTACGCTGCACGGCACCGCGATGATCTTTCTCTTCGTTGCGCCGTTCGCGCTCGGGCTCGCGAATTTCCTTATTCCGCTGCAGATCGGCGCGCCCGACATGGCGTTCCCGCGCCTTAACGCCACGTCGTATTGGATGTTCCTCTTCGGCGGCTTCGTGATCTTCTCGGGCGCCGCCACGAACGAAGGCGCCGCCGCCGCGGGGTGGACGAGCTACGTGCCGCTATCGGCGATCGCGATCAGCACGGGCCTAGGCCAAGATCTCTGGATCGTCGGGGTGTTTCTCGTCTCCGTTGCGACGATCCTGACGTCGATCAACTTCGTCACGACCGTCTTCGTCTATCGCGCACCTGGAATGACGATGTGGCGGCTACCGATCTTCACCTGGGAGATGATCGCGACGTCGCTCTTGATCTTCATGGCGTTTCCCACGCTCGCGTCGGACCTCTTGCTGCTCTTCATCGACCGGCGTTTCGGCGGTCACGCGTTCGACCCGGCGCACGGCGGCGATGCAATCCTGTGGCAGCACCTCTTCTGGTTTTTCGGGCACCCGGAAGTGTACGTGATGATCCTCCCGTACTTTGGCGTGGTCAGCGAGATCATCCCGGTATTCTCGCGCAAGCCGATCTTCGGTTACACGGGCCTCGTGATCGCGGCCTTCGCCATCGCCGGGCTCTCGATGGGCGTGTGGGCGCACCATATGTTCACGACGGGCGCCGTCAACGATCCGTTCTTCAGTTTCGTATCGCTGCTGATCGCCGTTCCTACGGGCGTAAAGTTCTTCAACTGGATCGCCACGATGTGGGGCGGCTCGCTGACGTTTCCCACGCCGATGCTCTTCGCCGTGGGATTTCTCATAAATTTTTTGCTCGGAGGCATCACGGGCGTGATGATCGCCTCGCCGCCGATCGATTACCAGGCGCACGCGTCGTATTTCATCGTCGCGCACATGCACTACGTGCTCGGCGGGGGGAGTCTCTTTGCGATCTTCGCGGCGCTGTTCTTCTGGTGGCCGAAGATCTTCGGCCACCGGCTCGACGAGCGCCTCGGAAAATGGTGTTTTTGGCTGCTCTTCGTCGGCTTCAACGTCACGTTCTTTCCGATGCATTTCATGGGCCTCGAAGGCATGCCGCGGCGCGTTTTCACGTACGAGGCCACCGGGCAGTTGCCGCTGCTCAACGCGATAGCGAGCGCGGGCTCGTACGTGATGCTCGCCGGGGTGCTCGCGTTCGCCTGGAACGTCGTGCTCTCGGCGCGGCGCCGCGTGCCGGCCGGCGACGACCCGTGGGGCGCGAATTCGCTCGAGTGGAGCACCTCGTCGCCGCCGCCCGAGTTCAACTTCACGGCGCTGCCCAAAATTCGCAGCGAGCGGCCGGCCTACGATGCGCGCGTGAAGGCGGCGGAGGCCGAAGCGTAGTGCTCGTGGGACGGCGACTCTTCATCTCGTCCGCGGTGTTCGGGATCGTGCTCGCTGTCGCGTATTGGCTCGTGGCGCACGAGATCTCCGGCGCGTTTCTGCTCGGCTTCATGGCGTTCGCGCTCACCTTCCTCGCGGGCTACATGATCGTGAGCGAACGCGAGGCCGATTTCTGGGGCGACGACCGCAACGCCGACCATCCCGACGCCGAAGGTAATCTGCTCGGCACCTACACGATTCGCTCGCCGCTCCCCATCTGCGCGGCGTTTGCCGTCACGACCGCCGTGCTCGGCGTCGTGATCTCGCCGACGCTCGCGATCCTCAGCCTCATCGCGGTCTTGGCGCTCGGCGCGCTCTTCATCGTCCAGAGCGGCTAGCTCGCGCGGCCCGCTCGGGAGCCGAGCGGCACTCCGGGCGACGCGCCGCGCTCGTTCGGCCCGCGGACGAACCGTTCGTGCGATTTCACGCACATCGCGGCAACTTCGGTTGCGCTGGCCACGACCGAAACGGTATAGTGGGGAAAGGTGGGTGGCGCTGGGGAGCGCTGGGTGCGTGTGGAGGTTTCTTCCTGGCTCGCGAAATCGCGCGTTTTATGAGTCGTGTCGAAGGCGCTCTTGACGATAAGGGTCGCCTCGTGGTTCCCGCGCGCTTCCGCGAACGTCTGGGCGAGCGATTCATCCTGACGATCGCCCAGCCCGAGCCGTGCCTCGCGCTCTACCCGCAGGCCACCTGGGATGCGTTTTGCGAGCGGCTGCAAGCGGCGCCGGTCAAGGACGAAAAGTACCGCCGCTTCGTGCGGCATCTCTTCTCCCACACCGACGAGATGTCGTGCGACGCGCAAGGCCGCGTGCTGCTGCCGGCCGCGCTCCGCACGTATGCGGGCATCGCGCGGGACGTCGTCTCGATCGGCTCGCTCACGCGCGTCGAGCTGTGGTCGCGCGAGGCGCTCGGTACGATGACGCCGAGCGCGGACGAGGCGGCCGCCTTCACGACGGAGCTCGGCCTCTATTAGTGATGAAACGATCGATGCAGGCGCTCCGCACCTTCCGGTCATGTTCGCCGAGTCGCTCGACGCGCTGGCGATTCGTCCCGGGGGTCTCTATCTCGACGGCACGTTCGGCGCCGGGGGGCACGCCCGCGGCATCGTCGAGCGTGGCGGCCGCGTCGTCGCCTTCGACCGCGATCCAAACGCCGAGCTCGCGCCGGAACTCGCCGCGCGGATCACGCTCGTGTGCCGGAACTTCGCCGACCTCGACGCCGCACTCGACGATCTCGGCGAACCCGGCATCGACGGAGCGCTCTTCGACCTCGGGGTTTCGTCGATGCAGTTCGACCGAGCCGAACGCGGTTTTTCGTTCCAGCACGACGGCCCGCTCGATATGCGCATGAACGCGAATCTCGAAGAAGAAAGCGCTCGCGATCTGCTCGCGCGCTCGTCCGAGCGCGAGCTGGCCGATCTCATCTTTGCGTACGGCGAGGAACGGGCGGCGCGCCGCATCGCCCGCGCAATCGTCGCCGCGCGCGCCGCGAACCGCCTCCCCGAGCGAACGGCCGAACTCGCGCGCTTAATCGCCGGCGTCGTTCACGTCCGCGGCAAACGCGAGCGCGTGCATCCGGCGACGCGAACGTTTCAGGCCCTGCGCATCGCCGTCAACGACGAACTCGGTTCGCTCGAACGCGGTCTCGCCGCGGCGATCGGCCGCACGCGAACCGGCGGCCGCATCGCCGTCATCAGTTTCCATTCGCTCGAAGACCGCATCGTCAAGCAACGTTTCCGCGACGACGAACGCGTGCGCGCCCTCACCAAGAAGCCACTCCTTCCCGGCGACGACGAACTCGCGCGCAATCCGCGCGCCCGGAGCGCGAAGCTTCGCGTCGCGGAGCGCAACTAAGTGATCGCAACACCACGGCCCTACGATTTCGAAGCCCCACTCGAGCGCCGCGCGGGGACGCGCGCCGGTCGCACGGCGGTCCTGCGCCGCCGGGCGCGCAGCCGCCGGGAACGTTACGCGACGCTGAGCCGCATCTTCGCTGCGTTCGTCGCGTTCGTACTGGTCGTCGTTCTGTATCTCGGGCTGATGGCCAACGTGATGCGCCTCAATTACGAACTCGCGCACCTGGGCCGGCAGAAGGCCCAATTGCTCGACGCGACGGCCCTCGCCGACGACCAAATCGCCGCCGCCGAATCGGACGACCGGTTGCGGACGTTCGCCCGGCGCCTCGGCATGCACGAGCCCACGACGTTCGTCGCCGTCACGCTGCAGCCCGATCCGCCGACGGAGGCGCATGTCGCTTTTTTACCCTGGCTGAAGTAAGCGCTTCGTGACGCCGTCTCCCGGACGCCGGCCCGCCGAAGCGTCCGCGCGCGCGACCGCCGTGCGGGCCAAGGTCGTCTTCTACGGGTTCTTCGCGCTCGGGTGCCTGATCGCGGGGCGCTATTTTTTCATCCAGATCCGGCAGGGTCCGATGCTTGCCGAACGCGGCTACGAACAGCGTTTGACGACGATCGACGTCGCCGCCCATCGCGGCACGATCTTCGATCGTAGCGGGGTGCCGCTCGTGCGGTCGCTCGCCGCGCAAAGCGTGTACGCGACGCCGGGCGAGGTGACCGACGTCGCCGGCGAAGCGCGCACATTGGCTCGCGTGCTCGGCGATACGCCGTACGCCGCCCTCGCGGCGGCGCTGCGCTCCACGGCCGGACACGTTCAGATCGATCACAAGATCGGGCGCGTCCAAGCCCAAGAACTCGAGCGCCTCGCACTTGCGGGCGTGAGCATCGAGCCGGAGCCGACCGGCGTCCGCTTCGACGCGTCCGGGCGGCTCGCATCGACGGTGCTCGGTTTCACGGGCTTCAGTGAAAACGGCCTTGCGGGCGTCGAATACGCCTTCGACGGTCTGCTGCGCGGTGCTCCCGGTAAAGTCGAACTCGAAGGGGACGAATTCCACCGCTCGATTCCCTTCGCCGAGCCGCACGTCGTCGTCGCACCGCGTCCCGGCCGTTCGCTCGTCCTGACGCTCGACTCGTACCTCCAAGACGAGACCGAACGCGTTCTGGGCGACACGGTCGCGAAGTGGCACGCCCAAAGCGGAAACGCGATCGTCATGGACCCGTGGACGGGCGAAATACTGGCCCTCGCCAACGTCCCCGATTACGACGTCTCGCACTACGATCGTTTCAGCGCCGACGACCGCCGGGACCGCGCAATCGAAGACGCGTACGAACCGGGCTCGGTTTTCAAGCTCGTCACCGCCGCCGCCGCGCTCGACAGCGGGAAGGTCGGCGTCGCCGACCGCTTCCCGGCGCGCGACCGGCTCGCGGTCGGCGGTTATACGATCAACAATGCCGAAGACGGCTTTCTCGCCGGTTCGAGCCCAACGGAAAATCTCGAGGAAATCATCGCGAAATCGCACAATGTCGGCGCGGCCGAAGTGGGCTTGCGGATCGGACCGCGGACGATGTACGCGGCGCTGCGCCGCTTCGGATTCGGAGAGCCGACCGGTGTGGAGCTTCCCGGCGAGAGCCCGGGCATCGTTCCGGCCCTCGCGAACTGGAGCGCGTCGACCCTGCCGACGATCGCCTTCGGTCAAGGAATTTCGACCACGCCGCTCGCCATCGCCCGCGCCTACTGTGCGATCGCCAACGGCGGGCTTCTGCTCCGGCCGCGCATCGTTTCCGAAATTCTCGATCCCGCAGGCGCCGTGGAATACGCGTACGGGACCGAGGTCGAACGCCGCGCCATCACGCCCCAAACCGCGGCCATTCTGCGCGGCTATCTGCGAACCGTCGTGCTGCATGGGACCGGCAACCCGACCGCGCAAGTCCCGGGCTACTCGACCGCGGGTAAGACCGGCACGGCGCAGATCGCGGCCTACGGATCGTATGCCGCGGGCGCCTACGTGGCCTCGTTCGTCGGCATGGTGCCGGCCGAGCGGCCGCGTTTCGTCATTCTCGTCAAGGTCGAGCGGCCGCGCGGCGCGATCTACGGCGGGGTCGTGGCCGCGCCGGCGTTTGCCGAGCTCGCGAAACTCGCGATGATGCATGCGGGCGTGTTGCCGGCGGGTCCGCGCCTAGTACGCGCGGGCCCGGCCGCGAAACGAACGCTATGACCGGAACGGCGCCGCGTCCGACCGACCTCGAAACGCTCGTCGGCGCGCTCGACGAAGCGCGGACTTTCGGCACGCTCGAACGGGTCGTGGTGGGCATCGCGCACGATTCGCGCGCGGTGCGCTCCGGGAGCATGTTCGTCGCGCTGCGCGGGCAGCACGTCGATGGCCACGCCTACGTCGCGAGTGCCGTCGCCGCGGGCGCGCGCGCGGTCGTGGTCGACGAAACGTATGCGGCCGATTACTCACCGGTCGCCGACGTGACGACCGTCGTCGTGCCCGACACGCGGCTCGCGCTCTCGCGGCTGGCGGCCGCCTTTTACGACCATCCCTCGGGCGCGATGCTCGTCGCCGGGGTCACGGGCACCAATGGAAAGACGACGACCACGCAGTTGATCGCGGCGATCCTCGGTGAGGCGGGCATCGCCTCCGGCGTGATCGGGACCCTCGGCGCACGGTTCGCGCGCACGGAGTGGCCGCTCGCGAACACGACGCCGCTCGCTTCGGAATTGCAAGGCGTGCTCGCCGAGATGCGCGATCTCGGCGCTGAAGCGGTCGCAATCGAGGTCAGCTCGCACGCGCTCGCGCTCGACCGCGTCACGGACGTCGCCTTCGCCGTCGGCGTGCTGACCAACGTGACCCGCGACCACCTCGACTTTCACGAGACGATCGAAGCGTACGCGGCCGCGAAACGGACCTTGCTCGAGCGGGCGGCCGAGATCGTCATCGACCTCGACGACCCCTTCGGCCGGCGCTTTGCGAGTGAATTCGCCGCAGCCGGGCGGCAGCCGCTGACCTACGGCGTCGAGAGCGCCGACGCGCAATGCCGCGCGACCTCGCTTACCGTGCGGGCCGACGGCACGCGCTTCAACGTCGGCGGCCGTCCCTTCGAGCTTCGCTTGCCGGGCCGGTTCAACGTGCTCAACGCGCTCGCCGCGCTTTGCGTGGCGCGCTGTTTCGGCGTCGACGATGCGACCGCGGCGCGAGCGCTCGGCGCGTTCGCAAGCGTCCCCGGCCGCATGGAACGCTTCGCCGGCGCCGGCGTCGACGTCCTCGTCGACTACGCGCACACGCCCGACGCGCTCGATGCGGTGTTGCGCGCGGCCCGCGAAACGGCTGCGGGGAACCTCGCCGTCGTTTTCGGCTGCGGCGGCGACCGCGATCGCGGCAAGCGGCCGGAGATGGGCCGCATCGCGAGCGAACTCGCCGACCGGGTGATTCTCACGAGCGACAACCCGCGCGGTGAAGAGCCGCGGGCGATCGTCGACGACATCGCGCGCGGCGTCGCCCGGCCCGAACGCGTCGCCGTCGAACTCGACCGGCGCGCCGCGATCCGGCAGACGATCGCCGACGCTGCCGCAGGCGACGTGATCGTCGTGGCGGGCAAGGGGCACGAAGCGTTCCAAATCGTCGGCGAGAGCGTCCTGCCGTTCGACGATCGCGCGGAGGTCCGGGCGGCGCTCGAAGGCCGCGCGCGTTTGGCCGGCGGCACGTTCTGAGCGCCCCGTGATTCTTTCAGCGCGTTCCGCAATCGCTGCCGCGCAGGCCGCCGTCGTCCATGGCGAAGCGCTGCCGGCCGCGTTCCGGTTCTCAACCGACACCCGGACGCTCGAGCCGGGCGACGTCTTCGTCGCGTTGCGCGGCGAACGTTTCGACGGCAACGATTACGTGGCGAACGCCTTCGCCGCGGGCGCGGCGGCCGCGGTGGTGGACCGGCAGGCGGTGCTGCCGCCGGGGGCGCCGGCCCTGGTCGTCCCCGACACGCGCGCGGCCTATCTCGCCTTCGCCGCCGTGGCCCGTTCCCGTTCGCACGCGCACGTGGTCGCCGTAACCGGCAGCGCCGGAAAGACGACGACCACGGCCTTTCTCGCGCAGATCCTCGCTCGCGCGGCAAGCGGCCGCGTCGTCGCGACGCCGCGCAACGAGAACAACGAGATCGGCGTCGCGAAGCTGTTCCTGGGATTGCCCGTCGACGCGGTCTTCGTGGTGGCGGAACTCGGCGCGCGGCATCCCGGCGATATCTTGCGGCTCGCGGAGGCAGCCCGCCCGGAAACGGCTGTGTTGACGAACATCGGCGAGGCGCACCTCGCGGTCTTCGGCTCGCGGGAGGCGCTTGCGCGCACGAAGTGGGCCGTGTTCGCGACGGGTGCGCGCCGGGTTCTCGGCAGCGGCGACGATGAGTCGCGGCGGCGCGCGGCGGCCGACGGTCTCCCGGCGCTCTGGTTCGGGACGGACGACGATCCGGCCGCACCCGCCGGCGCCGCATCCGTCGTTCTCGCCGGCCGCGCGACCCTGCGGGTTCGGGCCGCCGCGGGCGGCGCGCCGGCGAGCTTTGCCGTGGCGGTCGACATCCCCGGAGAACACAACTTGCGCAACATCGCCGCGGCCGCGGCCGCCGCCCTCGACCTCGGCTGCGAGCCGCCTGCCGTCGCGGCCGCCCTCTGCGCTCTCGAATTGCCGCCGGGGCGCTACGAGCGCTCGAGCGCCGGAGGGCTGGCCGTCATCTACGACGCGTACAACGCGAATGCGAGCGGCACGGTCGCGACGTTGGGCTCGTTTTCCCGCGAAACCGCGTCGCGCCGCATCGCGGTTCTCGCCAGCATGGCCGAGCTCGGCGACAGTGCGCCGGAGATGCATCGTGCCGTCGGTGCGGCGGCAGCGGCCGCCGGCCTTTCCGTGCTGCTGGTCGGCGGAGAACACGCCGCCGATTTGGCCCGCGGGGCCGTCGAGGCGGGCATGCCTGCCGAAGACGTCGTGCCGTTCGCCGATAATGCCGCTGCGGCAGCGTGGCTGCGCGGCCACGCCCGGGCGGGCGACCTCGTCCTCCTCAAAGGCTCGCGCCGGTACCGGCTCGAGGACGTGCTGGCCGAACTCGAGGGCGCTCGTGCTTGACGCGGCGCCGGCCACCGTCGGCCGTTCCGATCCGTCGCGCAAACGCCCGCCGTTCGGGAATGCGGCGGTGGCAATCCCCGTGCGCACGCGCCTCATCGGCGCGGGCGAGGATCTCGCGACCGTCGTCGCCGCGGCCGTTCGCGGGATTGCGGGGCCAAGCGACGTGATCGCCGTTTCCGAGACGGCCGTCGCCATCGCGCAGCGCCGGACCGTCGCCGCGGAAACGATTCGGCCGAGCCGGCTTGCCTACGCGCTCGCGCGGCGCGCGGGAGCGCTGGCCACGGTCAACCAACCCGAATCGATGCAACTTGTGATCGACGACGTCGGCGCCTGGCGGGTCGTGTTCGCGGCGCTCGCCCACGTGGCCGGGCGGCTCGCCGGCAAGCGCGGCGTCTTCTATCGCGTTCTTGGTGAGGCGATCGGCGCCATCGACGGCTACACGGGAACCCTGCCCCCGTTCGAACGCACGATCGTGCTCGGACCCCAAGATCCCGGCGCCGTTGCGGCCGCCGTCGGCCGGGCGGCGAACGCCCATGCCGCAGTCGTCGACGCGAACGACCTGGGCATCGCCAAGGTGCTCGGTTCGTCGCCGGGCGTGCGCGGCGAGCGCGTGGCCGCTGCCCTGCGGGACAATCCGCACGGGAACGGCGACGAGCAGACTCCGGTGGTCGTCCTCGCCTGGCGCTCTGCGGGCCCGACGCCGCTGCTCGACGCCGGCGCGGGGGCACATTGAACCCGCTTGCCCTCTGCGCGATCCTGGGAGCGGGAACGCTCGCCGCCACGCTCCTCCTCGGTCGCCCGCTGATCGGGTACCTGCGCCGTCTCTCGCTGCGGCAACTCGCTTATGAGGATGCGCCGCAGTCGCATGCCGCCAAGAGCGGCACGCCGACGATGGGCGGTGCGCTCTTCTTCATCGGACTCGCCCTTGCGGTCACCGTTCATCCCGACACCGCCACGGCGTCGCTCGCGCTGCTCGGCGTGCTGTGCGGCGCCATCGGCTTCGCCGATGATTGGAGCGCGATCCGCCGTGGCCGAAACCGCGGCTTGCGGGCTCGGGACAAATTCGCCTTGACGCTGGGCGCGGGCATCGTCTTCCTCGCGCTCGTCGAACGCACGCAGGCGCCGGCGCTGCAGGATGCCGTCTTCACGTTCGGCGGCGCGGTGCTGCGCGTTCCCCATCCGCTCTGGTACGCGCTCTGCCTGCTCGCGCTTTTGGCGACGACCCACGCCGTGAATCTGACCGACGGACTCGACGGCCTTGCGGGCGGGACCGTGCTGCCGCCGCTTGCGGTCTTCGCGTTTCTCGGATGGCAAGCGAGCGTCCGCGGAGTAACCTTCATCGATGTCGCCCTCGGTGCATCCGTCGCCGGTTTTCTCGCATATAACCGCTACCCGGCGCGGGTCTTCATGGGCGATACCGGATCCCTCGCGCTCGGGGGTATCCTTGCCGGCAGCGCCGTGCTCGCCGGAACGCCCCTCCTCTTGCCAATCGTCGGAGGCGTCTTCGCCGCAGAAGCCGTTTCCGTCATCCTCCAGGTTACATATTTTAAGATGACTCGCAGACGGATATTCCGCATGAGCCCGCTCCACCACCATTTCGAACTCGGCGGTTGGCCCGAGACCAAGGTCACGGCCCGCTTCTGGACCGCTTCGGCCTTGCTTTCGCTTGCCGGCGCGGCGCTCGCTCGATGAGCGCGGCGGGAGCACCGGGCCGATTCGAGGGGCAGGAACGCGTGCTCGTGATCGGCCTCGGACGCAGCGGGCTCGCGACCCTCGAGGTCTTGCGCGCGCGCGGCTGTACCGTGTTCGCGACCGACGAGAAACCGGTCGAGGCTCTGGGTGAGACGCTGGCGGTCTTGGAACGAGCCGGCGTGCGCTTCGTCGACCCCGAGCGGATCGCGCCGGAGAACATGGCCTCACTCTTCGGCGAACTTTCGGCGTGCGTGCTCTCGCCGGGCGTTCCGCTCAACGGCGAACTGGTCCGGCGGGTCCAGGCCGCGCGCATTCCGGTCTATTCCGAAATCGAAGTCGCCTACCGGATCAGCAAAGCGCCGATGGTCGCAATCACGGGCACCAAGGGAAAGACGACGACGACGGCACTCGTCGGCGCCCTCTTCCGGCGCGCCGGCAAAGCGACGCGCGTCGGCGGCAATATCGGCAACGCGCTGATCAACGAAACCTTTGCGGCGGAACCGCAGGAATGGGTGATCGCCGAAGTCTCGTCCTTTCAACTCGAATCGATCCGCTCGTTCAAGCCGCGAATCGCGACGATCCTCAACCTCTCGCCCGACCATTTGGACCGCTATCATTCCATGGACGAGTATGCCGAAGCGAAGTTTCGCATCTTCGCCAATCAAAGTGCGAGCGACACGTTCATCGGCAACCTCGACGATCCGATCGTCGGGGCGCTCGCCGAAGGCGAATCGGCCAAACGGATCCCGGCCCGGGCGCTGTGGTT
>Ga0116227_10004521_pt1 | contig 30143 bp, 22 predicted proteins | sample S1TSphgellanicum_FD_89693 | JGI IMG/M metagenome (GOLD analysis project Ga0116227, IMG submission 89693) | Host-associated microbial communities from peat moss isolated from Minnesota, USA - S1T2_Fb - Sphagnum magellanicum MG | ecosystem: Host-associated > Plants > Peat moss > Unclassified... | reverse complement strand
TGCGGAGGGGGGGAGGTGTTTAGTTTTTACCATGGTAGGGGTGTGTGTGTGGTTTACTCTTTGTGTGTGTGTGTGTGTGTGAAAAAAACAGGTAGGGTTAAAAATACACACCCATGTGAGGGAGTGAGGGTGAGGAGGGGGCGGGGGGCGGATTCGATCCCGAAACCAGCGGCTGATTAGTTATCCTGGGATTTGAGTTAAGCTGCTTAATTATTCCCGTATTAGACGCTAATTGGGATACTGTGTAGCGTGAAGGGCTTTTGTCGTTCTCTGGTTTCGTTGTCTTTGTATTTCGCGCAACCTTTTTCTTCCCCCGTCACCGCTGCTGCCTGTTGCTGCGTCCTCTTCCCTTCCCTGTTCCCGATTGCAGTAGTTTTTTTTTTGGCCCCCCTTCTTCTTACATCTTCGCATCGCGTTCTCTTGTAGCTTGCGTCTTGTTTCTTGCAGTGTTTTTTTAATAATTTTTATAAATTTTTATTTTGGAGCGGATTTCGGTCTCCAGTTTTTCTTGTTTGTGGGAGGCGGTGGTTTCGTGATTTGCGTGCGTGCGTGCGTTCGTGCGTCGGGGGACGGACGGGCGTTTTCTTGTTTTCCTTTGTTTTGGTTTTCTGTCTTTCTTTGTTTTGTGTTTGTGCTAGTTTGTGTGTGTGTGTGTGTGTGTGTGTGTGTGTGAGAGGGAGGGGAAGAAGTGCTGGTTACGTTGAGAATCAGTTTTTTTTTCTTCCTAGGATCCTGTTGATGCGTTTTTTTTTCTTTTGTTGCGGTCTTCGAGGATCAATCCATGCGACGATTTCTTTCTGTTCATGTGTCTCATCGGGTTTCGCGCTATTGTAACTGAGTGAGTAAGTAAGTGAGTTTTTTTTGTGATTTTGAAAGTTTGCGGGAGGAGGATTTTGGCGCCCCTGTGAAGAAGTCATCAGTCTCTCCTCCGCCCGCCTTCATTCCTCGTCTTGTTCTTCTTGTAACACTTGGGGTCATCTTTGTGTTTCTTTCTTTTTCATATCGTCTCCGATTGATCCCTAGAGTTCTTGATTCGCAACAAGAGAGTAGAGAGCCGCCGGAAAAAGCAAGCAAGCAAAGAACAACAGCGGCGACGAGAAAGAGAACCAGAATACGACAACAAGACGATTGTTGTAAAGAAGCCGCCGTAAGTCTGTGATCAGGAGGTGGACAAAAGCGGAGCTAACCGCTGCGCTCTGGAAGTTCGGCCGCTCATGGGATTGAGACAAGGAAGAAAAAAGCTGAATATCCAGAGGTACCTTTCGTGTCGCACCAGGTGCAAGCACACACGCACACACCCCTTTGGAAGTGCTTTGTTCTTGTCAATGTAGTCGCAGATTGCGGAATTGTGCACAAGGTAAAGACGCAGAGGCAAATTGAAAGGATCGGGAAGAAGAAGAAGAATAAAGGATCTCTTGTCTTCCTTGAAGAAGATTTGCAACTATTGCTGCTCCTCGGGGAGACGAGAAACTAACACTTGAAGAAGAAGAAGAAGAAGAAGACGAAGAATGGTGGAGGCAACGCAGTACCTCTTCACCTCTGTGGGAACGATGCCACCATGATCGTGGTCCTTGTGCATGTGAATCCTAGTGTTCTTCAGGAACAATTGCCTTGAGACCTGAGCCAGTCGATTACTCGAAGAATTCGTGACTACAGTACTTTGGAAAATCAGCAGAGCTTGCGAGAATGTAAAAACTGATTAGAGTGGATAACCACCATTCTTGTAGAGAAACTGAGATGGTTTGTTGCTCTTCTTCACTCGCGATCGATTTTTTAATTTTTTTAATTTTTTGGGGAACTACTACGCCGAGAAAGAAACCCCAGAGGACGATAGAGAACCCGTGATGAGCTGATACCCAAAACACTGAAAACGTTGTTGGACTTGGCGCGAAGAAACTACTTGGTGAGGAGAACCGTAGTGGAAGACTTATCAGACAACCAAGAGTTTCAACTGTAAACAAGATTAAGGAGTTCTGAGCTTGATCCATGAGCTGAATTGAAGAGAGAGAGAGAGAGAGAGAGCAAAGGGAGTGTAATTGGAGGAAGAGAATCGAGCTTTTGAATTCAGCCCAGGGAATTGACAAGTTGGAAAAGTTTCAGGGAAAACACTGTAAGGAGGAGAGTGCAGGTTTTGTATTCCAGTATTGTGAAGAGCTTAAGGAAGAGCTACTACATTGAGTTTCTCATTTGTCAGGTGTCCAGAAGGAAGGATCTCTCATCCAATGCATTTGAAAAAAATATTTGGAGCTGGAGAGTACTATGTGGTGGGAGTTGGAGAGTAACCAGCTGAAGCTCTCACATGTTGCACAAAGATTTATTTACGTCTGTACTAGAGGTGTCACTCATGTGGGTGATTTAGAAATGCCGTGAGAAACTCTTGTCAAGTTGTGAAGAGGATGAAATGAGGAATACGAGTCATGTCATCTTGTTGTTTTAGCAGAGTGCAATGGCAAAGCTTGGAGCCTGCCCCAGTAAGACTGTGGATATGTCAAGGGATGGTGTGAGTATGGTGATAGCTAGTTGTCTCATCTCAGAGCTCCACTTGAAAGAGGGTATAGAGATCATGGTTTGTTCTCATCTGGTACATTATGGGGGTTTGTTTGTGAAAACCTGCAGGGACAGGTATGTGGACACATGCAAGGGAAGCCTGAAAGAGCCTCTGCTTGTGTGAGAGACCAGCCAGAGCACTGGGGGCAGGAGAATGTGAGTGTTGCACTTTAGCGTCCAATGTAACAGGAGTGGTGGGTGTGTCTCCAGGGAGTAGGGCAAAGTGTTTGGCAACATTGGGAGTATGGGATTTTGCATCAGAACTTTGGTTATGAGCAAGGAGGTTTCTTGGGTATTGAGCTGGAGAGAGCTGAAGGAGTCTTGCTGCTGCATGATGGGGAAATTCTTGCCCCTGATAGAGAGTTAGTTTGTGGCTGTTGGAAACACACCAGCTGAAAGCCACAGGTGGAGCAGCAGGAGAGCTGGAAGAGATAGGAGATGAAGGTGGAGGAGAAAGAGAAGGGATGATGGGAGAGGGAGATAAAGGTGAGCGCATTGAGCAGGTAGTGGCTGGAGCCACTAAAGAGGAGGATCGGGTCTATCGACCAGGGGTCTGGACACTCAAGGAAAGTATAGTACTTCTAGAAGCCAAGAAAAGGGAGAAGGAGATTCTCACAGGATCAAAGAGAAATAGTGTCTCTGCTGATGAGAAATGGAGGGCAGTTGCAGAATACTGTTGGAGTAGAGGTGTGCAGCGGTCAAAGGAACAGTGCAGGTTTAAGTGGGAAAACACGATGCCTGATTTCAAGAAAGTGAGGGATTATGAGGATGATAGAGGAGACAATGACAAATCCTACTTTGAAATGGAGAGCTGGCAAAGAAAGCAGCTTAGTCTGCCTCCGAATTTGAATCGAGACCTTTATGGTATCATGGATAAACTTCTTCTACGAAGACCGTCAAAGCAAGCAGGGTCTGGCAGCACGAAGAAGGAATCGAGAGGAAAGGAGGTTGTACAACAGGATGAAACAGCAGTACTTGAGGCGGCTGTTTCAACTCTTCCAAGTGGAGAGGAGTTTCCAAGTGAAATTCCCCGAAGTGACATTGTCGTTCCAAGGGATATCACAAGTCTAGTAGGGACTGAAGTGTCTCAAGGAGAGATGGTTGGAGAGAGAAGTGCCTCAGGAGTTCAGACTGCCACAAGGCAGAAGGATATGCCAACACCAGATGTGAAAGGAAGTGCCAGAAAGAGACGAAAGAAAGCATCAGAGACACGAGAACTAGAGTCAGGTTTTGGAGCCCCAGTTGAGCATAGAACTAGTGTGGAGATAGGCACTGCATCAACACCTCTTCCAGGATTTCGAGAATTGGATACTACTGCAACTGACACTGCTAGGGCAGATGTGCGATCGGGCTCAGTTCTTATCAGTGAGGTACCATCGCAGGGTCCAGGGGTCCAACTGGTTAGATTAGAAGCTAGCCGTGAGTTGCCATTCAAGCAGACGGGGCAGCAGCACCAAGGCAGATCTGAGGCAGGGGACACAAGTAGCCCTGTGAAGGGTCAAAAGAAAGTGGGACCTTCATCTACAGAACCAGCTGCTGAAATCAACACAACAACAGCGGAGGCCCAGAAATCTGCAGATTATTTGATGAGAACAGAAGAAAAGAAAGATGCCAGGTATGGCCAACCTCTTTGCAGTGCAATCTCTTGTCCTTCCCTTCCAGAGTTGTGCCCTTCAAACTTATGCTGGTTACAGATGACCCCTGTAAGGTTCTCTGCTTTGTCTTTGTTATTTGATCATTTTACCATTTTCCCCCTATCAATTGTAGCGTAAATATACCATGAAACTCAGTTTCTGTCTGGGTACTGCTTTATCTGTTCCCTTTTCATCCAATCATCTGCTCTGTACGCCATGCATGTGGACAAAAAGTTTCCTTTCCCGTTCTCCACATTTAAGTTGGGTCCTTGCTTTCAGACAAGATACTGTTGATACAAAGTCTATATAGTTTAATCTGTAACTGGGACTAAGACTTTGTTCTCTAGGCTGCAAAGCAAGGTCCAGAACCCTTCATGTGGCAATGCCAATTTGATCCTTCTGAGGTAATGCAGGAATTTGTAATCTACATGGGCCTAGTAATCTGTAATTGAGCTGTTTGAATTGTGACAATTATCTCTCATACATAAGAGTGTTGCATGGGGCCATGGAGTGTCACATGTATATTGGTGAACTCTGTCTTGTGGCTAGCTAATGCCATATTGCAATTTTCTTAGAAGCATTCTCTTTGATGTGAGTTCAACTTCATCAATGTAGCCACTCTAAGCTCTATGATTGAACACAGTTTGACATCACTTTGTTTGCCAGGCATCGAGAGAAGATAGCCTTGGAGAGAGAGAAACTTGCTGCCAACAAAGAGGCGATGAACACCATTGCCATGGCCCTCAACAATGTGGCAAACGCATTTTTGAAGATGGCAGATCTATTGCAGCGGAGCTAGGTTAGTCATGCCAAAATTGTTATCATGGTCTTGAACTCTTGAGTTCACCTCCCCAGTCATTTCCCAGGAGGCATTCATTTCATATGAGCATCACCTTTTTTTTGTGGTAAAGAGTTTCTTCATTATTGTTAATATTTTTGCTCCACTGCTTTATAGTCAAGGCTTTGAATCAAGAGATTGTGCTGTATTTTTCTGTTGCAATTTTCATTGTCTCTTTCCCTTGTTCTGGCATATAGATTGCATGCTGTTCTTCATCTCTTTTCCTCTCTTGGCTTCAGATTGTGTTTGTTTCTTGCTTCGAACTTGTAGATATATAATGCAGCTAAACAATAGAATGAATTTCTCTTTCTTTTTGGGGATATTTCATTGCATATTGTGAGATCAAGTCAATTGCTGCAACAAGTAGTTGACTACCCTAAAAATTGTGGGAATTTACTTATTGATTGTAGCTACCTCCCATGTATGAAGGTTGAGCAATCCTTGGATTGAGATTTCCTGGTGTTGAGCTGTCTAACCTTTGCTTTGCTTTCAATTAATTAGCTTCTTGCCATTCAGTTGTGGGTTGCTACCATGTAAGTGGATGTGTGTAGATGGTTGGAATGTAGCTAAGGGCTAGTGGGTTGTAAGTAGGCAGTAAAACCAGCAATTGAGCAATTGGGACAACTGTGGTTAGCTGGGGAACTGGAATGCAATGGAAAAGTGTTTCCTGTACCATCCATCCCTATGGTGGCACTGGTGTCTATTCCTTCACACTGTGCATCATCAACTTTTAGGTCTTGTGGTTTTTGAAGGATTTACTCAGAATCTAGTAAAGTATTATACTAGGGTTCGGGTACTACCATGATACTAGTAGGTACACCAAGACAGATGTTATGTGCTTTTGCTTTTCTCAACTCATGCACACAATGGAAGTGAAGCCTGTCTGTTAGTACTTATCAAGACTTTGGTAGAGTCTGTTCTGTTGCTCAACATCCTGATTCCTCAGGATGCCTGCCTTTTAGTACTTATCAAGACTTTGGTAGAGTCTGTTCTGTTGCTCAAAATCCTGATTCCTCAGTATGCCTGCCTTTTAGTACTTATCAATACTTTGGTAGAGGCTGTTCTGTTGTTTGATATCTTCAGTACTACTGAGAGTGAGAGATTATCATTCCCGTACTTTCTCTTGTTAAAGTACATAAGCAAGGATCTGAATCATCCAGGACTAGGTAGTTTGTTCCATTTTGTGGTGTTGAGTGATTTAAGTTCAACTTTTGAGTTTTAGCTTCGTTTTTGGAGAATCAGGCCAATTCAACTTTTGTTCTTGGTGTTTCCTACGTGAGTTATTCTAAGCTCTACTATGCATTATTAGACTTGAAGAAGGTTGTGATTTTTACTTGTTTTAATTTGACGATTTACATTGAGTTTGAGCTCCTTAACTATTAGTTTGTATATTTTGTTAACTAAATTTTTTTGATTAAGATTTTCTATTTTCTTGGCAAGTTTTCGCATCTTTTGTTTGTCTATTTTAAAGAGTAGTTTTTTTTTTGTTCTCTTAAATTGGATTCATTGTGGGTAGTTTACATCACTTAAACACAAAGCAACACTAACATTGTCAAATGGAACTATAATTTACAAAATTTTAATATTTGTCCTAAATTTTCCTAATTATAATCACATTACAGAAAAAGCTTTGCAAATATTTTGTGCTACTAACGAGTGTGATAGTGATTTTAAAGAATGGTGTTTTTTACTAACAGAGACGGTTACCAAAAGATTTGTGACAAACAAACAAGAATGCGACTAAAATGGGCCAAATATCAACACATAAATAAAAGGGGGGCTGATTTGGCTATCCCTGTCACATAATTCTCTAGGCTAACCCAGCTACTGAAAGGAACCTTTGGTGGTCATGAAATTTACTAGTGTTTGGTGGTTCTCTGGTCTTTCTGAAAATCATTGGGTCTTGGGTATTAGAATGGATTTAAAGACTTGACTTGGTTCTTTTTTTATCTTTTTTCTTTTCATCTTTTAAAGACCTGGGCAAGGTTTAAAAAATTTGTAAAAAAAAATTTCACCTGGTTTTGAAAGTGCTGGTTCTCACACATCTCATTCATACCACTCAATTTTCAAAGGCGGTTCTCGCATATTAGTTATTAATTTTTTTATTATTTAAAATTTAAAATTTTCATTTTTGAAAACCACAAAGTTGTAAAAAAAAATTTAAAAAAATTCTTTCAAAATTTTATGTGTCCATTATTTCATCCCATTCAAATAAATTTTCTAAATTTTCTAACTCCTCAAAATCCAAATATGTTTGAATTAACTCCATTAAATTGAAAGGTGGTTTATAACCAATTCTAGAATTGCTTGGCCAATTTTTGCTCACAAAAATCAAAATTTCTAAGTTGTTTGATTATAATGACATTTCCTTAGGTTTGTAAGTATGCTTGCTAAGGAAAAAATTCTTTCAGTTTCAATTTACTATAATGCTTAAAATTTGATTGGTCAAAAAACTAATTATAGGAAACATGGTTTCATGTTTCCCCACCATTGAAAATGACACTTGATGTCTTTGGGATCCACACATTTGAAAATCAATAATTCCCCAATGACAAGTTCCTTTACTAGCTTGCTTGTGGATGCAATTTGTTGAAAAATATCAAGATTACAATCTTCATCAATTATTTGATCTACACATCCAATATATTTGTAATTGGATGCAAATGATGATAACACTTCAAAAGCATAGGACACAAAGATTTTGTATCATATTCATTCATAATATTTACACTTTCCTCTCATCCAATAAAAGAAGATACCATACAAAGGCTTTTGAATGTAGAGTCTAGCATCAAAGACAACATGTTGTGAGCTTTTTCTTTCTTTAAAACATCACAAACTTCCTTTCTAATGTTGGAAGCAAACAAAGACAACTCAAAAGTAATCCCATAATCATCATTAATCAAATTGACTAGGGCAGATGGGTTTGTAATTTTCCCTAAGCTTTAAGCACATAGTAATGGTAAACTATAATGCATCAGAAAGTAACCAATGATTACTAAATTGATTCAAAACAAAAGTAGTCACAACATGAAATAAAAAATCCATAATTATTTTAGAAAGATGCCAAGTAAGAGGAGGAAGCACTCTTCCACTTATTTTGACAATATTTTACCTACTATAACAAAGGATAACATCTTTGAATTACAATGTTTTTTAAAACATAATGATTTTGCTAACAAACTTGCAATCAAATTTAAACATGTAATGTTAGGATGTTTAAATAACACAATTCAATAAGAAACAAAGAAAATAAAAGTTGTGAAAAAAAACTTGTAATGAAATTTCTTTCAATAGATTAAATAATCATCTTGTCTTCATTGGACTAATTAATTTTCTTGGGGGAAGATTATAATTTAAACAAACCTTGTTCCATCCTTGTTTACCATTGCCAAAATTTTAAAGCTAAGTTATGCAATTTTGCAAATTTGACTATTGAAATAAACTTGAGAGTTTTATAAAAGAATTCATTAGTAATAGCATATTGACATGCTTTGAAAAAAACATGGCCAAAAAAGCTTGAAACCTTTCATCCAAACCAAAGCTTCACATTTCACAATAGATTTCAAATAGTCGTCACAATACTCAAATTTCAGCCCTCATCTTTGACATACGCAATGATGTTTTTTCTTAACCTATATTGATCAAGCAGTTTTGTCAAATTGCTAGCCAATGCTTGTTTAGTAATTTTTGTTGTTTCAAACAAACCAAGAGTTCCCTGTATTAGTTATGAATTAGACCCAAAAAGTTCATAATAAGAGCAAATATATCATGTGCCCCTTTGGACATGCACAAGTCAAAACTTACTGTCATAGAAATAAAATTTGTTAATTTTGGAAAAAATATACTTTTTCCATTTTCTCCACCAATTTTGGCAATATTTCCTAAGAAAATTGCTTTTTAAAGGGAAGACAACTCTAGGAAACAAATGTAAATTCCAATACTTACATTGGACACTTTCAACAATTATAATGGTAAGTTATTTTTCACAATCAAAAGGCCAAGGTCTTGTAAAAAGTCTTTTTGTTGCACATCATCCCTTTTGAAAGGTTCTTTTATAACAAAAAAACTAGAAATTGCATTTCCTGGGACATTAGCCTTGTCTTTGCTTGAATTTTTCAACATTTTTTGTTATTAGATTGTTAACCTTTTTTTCCAATTTTTTTTGCAATTATGGAATGATCTGCATTTACATGTTTATTTAGAATAGTTATGTACCATAAGTCTCATAATATGTTATTAAACCTTTTTTTTAAAAAGTTTTTGGATTATGAACATTTATAGGATCAACATAATAAAAAATACTTTTCATGACTTGATGATTTTCTCCAACATCTTTCCCATCATTCACACATAAAACCCAATATAGAGCATTTTTGTTATGGCTTCTCTAGATTTTTCTTTGAACATGCAAATGTTGTAAATGAAATTTCATTATTTGTCCTTCATTATCTTTAACTTTATTATTTTCTATTTGAACATTTCCAATTTTTGATCTCTCCACATTTTCTTCAATGTTCAATTCATTTCTATTATTTTCATTTTCATCTTCAATCTTGAATCAAAATTTCATTTTGATTAAACTCCCCCGTTTTCCACCAAAATATTACATAAATTGATGGAGAAATTAGAAATAAGTATTTTTTTTACCAAAATAAATGTTTTGGTTATTTTAGTGTTTATATATGCTGTTAAAATCAACATAAAAATTTACAAGATTTTTTTCTAAAACATTTAACAAAAAAAAAGTGGTCTTGAAAAAATACAAAATGAAAATGTGTAAAATGAAATGTAATTTGTAAAATTGAAATGTGATGTGTAAAACGAGATGCATAATGTCCAAATAATTCTTGCACACAACAAACAAACATGTCAACCAAAATTACCCAAAAAAATATGGACAATCAAAACAAAGAACAAAATTCACCAATAAACAAACATTTGGAGGAAAAAAAAAAACTCACCTTTAAGTTTGGCTTGAAGAAGCTTGAAGGAGGACACAAATTGAATTGGAATGCTTGTTCTTTCTCCCATGCTTGCAAAAACATGAAAGGGGGGGAAACACCAATTTGGAGGAGGAGTAACAACAACATTGTGGGGGTGTAGACAAGTACTTGAAACAAAAGGAGCAATAATTACGTTGCAAGTAGTAATGTCAGCTACATCAAGGGGGAGAAAAGAGGTACATGAAACATGAGGAGCAATAGTTGCATTACAAGGAGTAACATGCACATCAAGGAGGAATAAGAATAGGAATAACATTGAAAAGGAACAAGAATAGAAGAAGCATTAAGAAGGAGCAAGAGCAAAAATGGTGTTGAAGAGGAATAAAAGCAAGAATAGTTGTGTCGAGGGAAGTAGGGGCTACATTGAGAAGAACAACAATAATGGTGTCAAAGGAAAAGGAGGAGCATCAACGAGAGGAGGAACATGAGTTTTGTCAAGTAGTAAGAACAATGTTGGAAGGAGGAAAAATGCAAGCAAAGTAAAATAAAAAAAAAAACTAAATTAAACAACTAACAAACACATTAATAACACACCACAACTAATTAAACAAGATGACAAAAGACAAAACACACAATGAAAAAATTTGGAAAACAATGTTTTATATAATCCTTGCACTAAGTGGCAATGTTTAAAGCCCAAACCTTAAATCTAACTATTGACTATTGACCTTTAAACCTTAAACCTAATTATTTCCTTGAAAGTTTTTACCCTAACCCTGAAAGTTTTTATACTTTGTTAGGGTTCCCAAAAAATATAAACATATATTCTGTTAGGGTTTCAAATGATAGGTTCCCACTTTGCATAATATCTTGTAGTTGAGTTTTATACATGGTACCACCTAAGGTGATACCTTGCGATATTCAAGTTGAGAATTGGCTTGAAACCTTTGCTAGTTTTCACATATTTTTTGATACCCGTCCAACATTAGAATTTACTTGAGTTTTAACACTAGGGAACCTTCATGGTAATTCTAGCCTTAGAATTTTGAAGTGCTTTTAGTATGGATGGGAAGACTGGATAATGATGTTGGGAGAAATGAAAACATCAAGTGTTATAAAATAATGCATGTTTAATAGTGAAAAAAACATAAAATGATGCAAAGTTATAACAAAGATTATTGGCAAGGAGGGTGGAATGTAACTTAACAAATCCAAAGCACTAAGTGCATATTCATTCAATTGCATTCTCATCTTTTGCCAAGAAAAAACGTAATTTGAATATCACTATAACAATTAGTGATGTTTATGATAGTCACATTGGAAAAAACATTGATGTGGCTAATGAATTTAATCATGTGCAATACACTCAATGTGCAATTTGTTTCTGATGAATGTTTGAGTTCGATATACTTAGTGATCTATATACATATTACCATAATGAATTGAATTACAATATTTGAAATAATTTATTTCAATTAACTTTGATTAACTAAATTAAAGTTTAAAATATGAGCATTTGGTAGTGTGTTACTTCCTATCATTGTATCATTCAATACAAAATTAAAATGTGATATAAATTATCATTTAACATTTAGTTGTTGTAAAGGACAAAAACATTGAATCAAGGTTGAAATAGAAAAAAATCTTTTCAATTTGCCCCAAGTTACTAATAAATGCTGAACTTTATGGCCTTGTATTAGCCCCAAGGCTAAAAATAGGATACCTTATCCTAAGGTCAATTTCGTCATTAAATAATCCTCAAAATAGTGAAATGAAAGTTTGTGAAAATATGAAATTGACATGTTGAAAATCATCATAATTATCATAGGCTACCAATGTGAATAATTTCACTACTCATATCATAATATTATAATAGATGATGGAAAACATATAATTTCACAATTAAAAAACAAATTCATTTAAAAAATAAATTATTCATTTTATCAATGTGGAAACTAACCTTAGGCTATGGTACCATTGAATTTGGGAACCCAATTTGCAACCCTTGGGGCCAATGTTCTAGCATGTTCTACCAAGGCAAGGATATTGTGTTTATATTCATTATAGAGTATAATAGCTTAATGGATTTTGGCCCCTAGGTAATAGGTCTATTTTTATGAGGATTTTTGAAAGATGATATTTTGGCTTGTGATGAAACTTGAGATTAGTAATAGAGTTGTAATATCTTGAAAGATTTTGGTTTCTTTTAGAGGATTTTTTGAAGATTATATTTTTGCATGGTGAAATATTTGAGTTTTCATAATTCTTCTTTTGCTTTAAAATACTTATTAATGTAAATGGCAAGGCCAAAATGTGACACACCCATTGTTAATATCCATAGCTTACCCAGAGCTTTGCTGCACATTGGAATCGGGGAAAAGAGTAGAGGTCGGAGCGCGGCTCTTCGTCCTCTTCATCACTGAGTCTAGCAGCAAGTTGATAATGTTTCTAGAGCTTTGCAAAAGCACAAGAGGGGAGAGAGAGAGCAACTTGAGTAGAGGAGGAGGAGGAAGAGGATGAAGAGAAGCGTGGCATTTTTTCTTCGTTCGTTCCTTAGTTCGCTGGTTTTGTGCAAAATCACGGCAGGGTGTACTGAAAGAGGTCGGGCCTGCCATCGCCGCTATCCTCCTGCAACGCTAGCTCACTGCAGTAGGAGCGGGAGAGTTCATTCACCTAGTACCCCTCCCCTGCCCTCTCTTTCGTCGGGCTACATTATAGGTAACCTATGTTTTTTAATAGGCCTACCATTCAAGTCCGCCATTTTAAATCCAATTTTTATTTATTTATTTATTTATTTATTTTTAAAATATTATTATTATTTTTTTGAAATAGGTTTTGAAGTTGGGGATTTTTCTATAAGAAATTTCCATATTTGGTGTTCGGATGTGAGCTCCTTAAAAATTGCCACCAAAATGATGGCCGAGTACGACGCCTCACAATTTCACCCTTGCAGTTTGAAGTGTGTCCTAAGCCTCGATAGGAAACAAGCCCAGGCCGTTTGCACGCTCTATAGCCTGTGATGAAAAACGAAGGTAGAACAACATTTGGCAATTATTGACCATTTTTTCGAAACACCTAACCTGAAGTTTGAGAAAAGCCAGAAGGCACAAAGTGACAATGACGACAAGTTCAACACGTTGCTTGAACGTGTTCAAAAGAAGATCGAAGCACAAATTGCACAATTGCAATAGATCTTTGAGTAGGTCACCAACAACTTTTTGGAACGTATCACAATAGCCCAACAGTCAGCCCCTACTGCCAATCATGACAATGAGGTTACAAAACAGCTTGTTAAGGAGGTGGTGGAGGAGTTAGGGGGAAAGTGGGCGGATGTTGTGAAGAAGATGGGCAAATAGATGGACAACTTTATTAGCCAAGGTGAGGCCAGGGAACGCTCCACACGTTCCTACAATGCACATATCATACAATTTGACAAAACAGAAGATGAGACAGCACAACAACTGCTAGATAAAGACAATAGTTAGGTTCTACAAGGACAAATGAAGCTAGCCATCAAGGTTGTGGCAACAGTGCACCAGCCTAGGACTATACGCACACGAGCTGTACTTATTACTTTTACTACATCTGAGGATAGAAAAGCTGTCTGTTAAAACCGTGTAGCCCTGAAAGGTACCAGCTGGGGCCTGGAAGAGGATTTGACCAAACAACAGCAAGAGCAAAAGAGGGCATCATGGCATCTATTTGAAAAGGCCAAAGCGGAAAAGAAGAAAGCTTACTGCCGTGGCGCAGACCTTTACATCAATGACACCAAAGTCACAGCCTAGCACTAGGGGTGCTGGGACCAGAGAGCGTTACGGGTCTCCCTGTGGAACATCCATGGGGGGACAAACACGAAGCTAAGTACTAGTTCACATATACAGAGACTGTTTGATGACTCAGATGTTGTTGCACTAACTGAAACACACTTGTTCCTTGATGAAACACCATTGCATATGCCTGGTTTTCAATGTTTACACAATCCACGCCCTGTATTTGACATGAGTTCAGTCAGAGCAGCAATGAAGCATAGTGGTGGTGTTGTAGTATTTATGAATGATTCATGGTCAAACTATGTATCCCTATGGAAACAAAGCAGAAATGGCACTAGGTTGTGGCTGTAGTTCCAGCCCTCGGGGGCTGCATCGTTGTTTTTGGCTGTAATGTATGTTCCACTCAAAGGGTTCCCATATGCTGATGAAGGCTTGTTTGATAACATTGCTGCAGAGGTCGGCATGATTCAGGATCTTGGGGGCAATATTTTACTAACCAGTGATTTCAATGCAAGGACCGGTGTAGCCGACGACTATGTTGATTGTCGTTACTTTGCCGACCACATGCCTAACATGTTGCCATTGGGGAATGACTTCCAGGAGGTTTTGCTTGAGCGACATAATTCGGACAAGGGGGGGTTGAAAGGCTGGCACAATGAGTTCTTAGGCCTTTGCCGCTCCTCGGGATTGCTCATTCTCAATGGCAGGATCACAGGCGATGAATCAAGGGAGTGCACTTGCTTTGCCAATGGCGGCTCCAGCCTTGTGGATTATATGGTCGCATCACCTATTCTGTTTGATTGTGCCACATCACTTGTTGTACATAAATGCCCTCTATTTTGTGGAAAAGGGTGTGATTTCGACCACAGGTGATTTTCACTCAACTTGCAGTTACCTTGGCAACATGTGGCATCACCAACTTCAGAATCACGTGCAGACATCTGTCATTTCAAACATGATGCTAACAAGTGCACATAGTATTGTCAACACTTGCAGCAACAGATTGCCCTATGCATAATACAGATAAGTGACAGACAATGCTAACATGGCCGTGCAGTTGTTACATGACTGCATTTGTAATGCCGTTACGGCTGTGCATGGCTGCCCTGTGGCACGACTAATATAACACAACATTGTCATCAACCATGGTTTGATACTGAATGTCGCAGCAAACACAAGGAAATATTTGCATATGCAAGCTTCATCCTGACAGCCATCTAGCACGCAAATGGAAGAAGCAACTAAAATAGCTATTGCGTCGTAAAAAATGCACATACAAGAAGCTGCAAGGTCGACAATTGTGTGCATTAGTAAAGATAGATCCGACCAGCTTTTGGAGGCAGTACTCCAAGAGCAAGGAACGATCTGTGGCTATCAGCAAAGTAGACTTGGTTACTGGCTTCCAGAAGTTGCTAAAAGGATAATGCCCCAGTAATACAGCTAGGGGATAGGGCAGCTCTACAGATCAGGTGGTCTCGAGCCTGTCACACCCTTTTGCAAGTGATGATTGCAGCACATTAAATTGTGACATAACCTTAGATGAGATTGCGCAAGTGATGAGGAGACTCAAATGTAACAAGTCTGTTGGCCTAGATGGCATCAAAGCAGAGTTTCTGCTAGATGTTGGCGATATGTTGCATGTACCATGGCAGATTGTGTTCAACAAGTTGTTGTAACAAGGTTATTTAACAAGCTTGTCTACTGGAGTCATTCATGTATTACACAAAGGTGGTGATGCCTTGCAATTTGAGAGCTACAGGGGAATCACAGTGGGTCCTGTACTAGCTAAAGTGTTTGCCATGATTCTAGAGGCATGGTTGTGCAGCTGGGCAGAAAAGAGGGGCCTACGTGCTAGGGGACAGGCTGGTTTTAGGAAAGATTTCCGCACCATGGATAACCTATACATTTTGCAAATGCTCATTGAACAGAATACTCACAAACGCAAAAAGGTGTATTATTTTTTGGTGGACTTTCGCAAAGCTTTTGATACAGTGCCTCGTGATCTGCTATGGCAGGTGCTGGCTGAGATGGGAATTGTGGGTCGCTTCATGCAGTGTCTACAGAGCATGTACAACCAGGACAACGTCAGAGTTATGCATCCGACAGAAGGGCTATCAACTCATATCTCATGTGGCATTGGGGTCAAACAAGGCTGTCCACTGAGCCCACTGCTTTTTGGACTCTACCTTGATGGACTTGAAAAGCATCTAGATGCACTTGATGGCGACAACCCGCCACAGCTGACAGACATAGTAGTCAAATTATTGCTATATGCAAATGATTTGGCATTGATGTCAGAGACCCCATAAGGGTTGTAGAAACAAATAGATGCTATGTCTGAGTTCTGTGTTGAATGACAATTGGTCATCAATGTGAGCAAAACCAAGGTGGTGGTGTTTGAGAAATGCCGCAGTGCAGCGTCAGATTTCACATATAAAGGGACAACCATTGAGCGGGTTCAATCATTTAGATACCTGGGCTTAGAGTTACATGGTACAAGAGGCATGGTAGTAGCCATAGACAAACTGACTGCTGTTGGGAAGAAGGCACTGTTTGCATTGCGCCGCAGATGCAACGATTTGAGCATAACAAATCCAAAAGTAATGTGCCAGTTATTCGACTCACTGGTACGCCCAATATTGAGCTATGCATGCGAGGTGTGGATAGGTTGTATAGGGGCGAAAGGGTTGCAACAAGCAGAACAAGTACATAGAATGTTCCTGAGAGGAATATTAGGGGTCAATAAAACAACAAACATTTTTGCTGTGTTGGGGGAGTTTGGAAGGTACCCATTGGAGTATTTTTGGTGGCAACAAACTCTCAAGTATTATGATAGACTACGGGAATCCACACCAGATCGTCTGTTGTACTGTGCCTACTAGACCCAGTTCCAGATGTTCAGTGTGTTCAATGATAACCAACAATGTTAGCTCTGGAATGTGCAGTTGTGGCTTGACAACCAAGGGGTTGGGGTTCTCTATACTAATGTCAAGTGTGCTATAGCAAGTGCACATGCCTCTTATCTAGAGTCCACTTATGGTGAACATGCTAGAGCTAGAAGTAGCAGATTACGTACATACCAGCTAATGAACACGAGCTGTACAACGGAATCTGGGTATTCATATGCACATCAGAGTTATTTGCAAGCAATCACAAATGTTCAGCTCAGGCAATCTTTGTCAAGGTTCAGATGTTCAAACCATCATTTGGAGGTAGAGTGTGGCAGGCATGCAAAGCCAGAGAGTGTATCGAGGAGAAATAGGGTTTGCCGCCTATGTCCCCTAGGAGTTGTTGAGGATGAAGACCACATGTTGTTAGTGTGCCTAGCTCACCATGACATTCGGTGCAAGTTTGGTCAACATCTAGGGAAACAGTTGACAGTGCAGCTTACTGCCTAAATTGATGCATTCGGCTAATCAGAAAGCGGTAGCTTTGTACTTAGTTTCTTGCCTAGACAACATGAGTGTTTTGCTCAAACCAACTAGGTAATTGTCATCAAATGGATCTCTCTGGTCTGGGTATTGACGTTAAATTAAAAGAAAGAAAGAAAGAATATCCCAATGTCAATGTTCGAGGATTCATTTATTAGTAACTTGGGGACAAACAAGAAGCCAAAAATGCTCAAAGTTGGCCCCAAGTTTTTTCAGCCTAGGGGGCTAACTTTGAGCATTTTTGACTAGTTGACTTAAGTCCAAAATTAATTAAATATGTGTTTAAGTTGAGCTCATTGATTTTGTTTTAGATTGCACCTGATTCTTGCACAACATTCAAGTTCTGATACAGTAAAAGTTACTATCCAACATTTGTTGAATAATAATTTCACTAAGGAACTGAAGAATTTGAAATCAGGCCTTTTTCTTTTTTCCTTCTGTTTTTCATTTCATGATATCTAAAAATTTGGTGAAATTTTCCAAGAATTTAGCAAATTTAGTCAACTTTACACTAGAGAAAAAAAAATCCAAATTTTTTTTCATTTTTGGGGTGAAAAAAGAAAAGAAAATTGTTAGAAATAAAACACGGGCCTATTTTATTAGAAAAAAAGCAGAGGGAGAAATATATAAATATGCAATGTATGTTTATTCTTAAGGAAACATGCTCACTATTGTTTTATGGCAATTGTAATAAATTCTTTTCTTGTCATAAAATTCTCACACGAATATGGGTATGAAGAATTATCATTATTTTGAGCTTTTTCGCAGGAAGGGTATGCACAATGATGTATCTCATCCATTTGGAGCTTTTCAAGGTCAAAAACAATCAAGTGATCTTGCTGCTGAGCATTGCCCAAAATGCTGAATCTGACGATGGTCGCAGGAACAATGGCAAGGCAGTATATTGGACTAGTGGTGTCAACAAGACTAGTATAGAGATTCTCAATTGTCAGAAAAAAAATCCGCATCTGTGAAATGAAACACTACGTCTGGTAAGATGGGATTGTTGTTGTTGTTTGCGCTTCCAACATCAAAACATAAATCCAGCCCATATGGTGATCCAGAAACAAGAGGGTATATCAAGAGTTCCTTCACAGTCTGCACACACCCCCCAAGAAATCATTCACTCCCATCACCAAAAGAAAAAAGAAAACAAGAAAAATAGAAAATTGCTGTCAGTTAATAGTCCTCTGGCATGAAATTAAATGCATTGTTTTTCATGATCTAGCTAGAAATCACATAGGTAATCAACAACTTTGTCAGTTTTAATGGTTTTTCCTTGAACTCAAATGCATGATTTTCATGATCCAGTTTCCAACTCCCTGTGCATATCTAATTGGGTACAAAATTGGGACTTCTTTCAATTTTGATTTTCTCTCTAGACTTCTAGTATTGCTGAATTCAAAATTGGATTATGAATTAGAATTGTGTTGCAGCTGTACTAGTCCATGAATAGCTAAACTGCAAAGTCCATGAATCCATGTTGAAATTTTTGGTTACAAATTTGAGAGAGAAAATCAGCTCAGACAGAGCTGCTAGATCAAACATGGTGTACTCCAGAGGACTCTCTCTAAGGCATGGTGATTGGCTGTTGATCAGCGTCACTAATTTGTTGGAGAAAGGGATTCATAAAATGCGTTAAAAGACTACAGAAAGAGAAGGCTAACAAATCAAAAACGTTTTTGAAAGAGAGAAGAGAAGACAAGTTCAGAGCAAATGCATAATTAGTCCAGAATTAGTCCTCCACTTCCTGAGCTACTATTGATCGCAAAAGTTCCAGGTGGGTAGTTCACAGGTATGCCTGCAACACTGATACCTTCCAAATTCAAGTAGTGAAAGCTTGGGTTGATTGGATTGGCTTGGATTGGGGTATATTCAATAAATGGTGGGGCAGAGAAGACTGCGGGATCTCCCAAAAGCAAAAGGACTTGTGTTTTCGATCTTGTAATTCACAAAACAATAAGAGAATCTCTTGCTCATCACTCCTGCATTACTGAACTGAGAGATGAGTGAAAGAGGACCTTGTCCAAAACCGACTATTCCATCTGCTTCTCCGAAATCGCCTACTTGGTCGTGACCACATCCGAATCCCAAGCTCGGAACGCTAGCAGTGTCCAATGTCACTGTATCTGTTGCAATATTGCCATTCGTGCCTGATCCATCTGCGTAACCATATATATATTCGCATCCAGCAGCAGAACAGCCAATGACCTCAATGTCCTGGAATTAAGAAAGAACGGATCATGTTTGCAAATGATCAGCGAGGCTCAGTAGTTCAATCCCTCAGTGTACTGATGATGATTATCAGGATGCAGCAGCTAAAGAAACCCTAGACCTAAACCCTAAACAGTTATCTGATCATTGTGATCACAATGCCTGATTAGGGTTTGATTTTTAGGAACTGAAGCCGGTGGTTCTAACAGGCCAAACCAGGTAACAACCCAACACCTGATTCATACCTGGCACAAGCCGACCCCGCAATCGACAAGTTCGTAAGTGGAGGATGCGGCGGGGTTGAACTCAGGTCCTATTTGTGACAGGCATGGCTCGCAAGGCAAGCACTGGGTCCACACCAAATTGCTTCCTGTGTCTAGGATCAATGTGAAGCTCTGTGCAGGTGTGCCCAGTGCAAACCGGGTCAGGAACTCTCCTTCGCCTGGTGAGACTGGGATGCTGAATAGCTTGGATTCGTTGTTGTAAAGCGGTGATTCCCAAGCCGCCTCCGCACTAGATGATGCAGCTGGACCGGCGGTGGCGAATTGCATGTACCAGCAATTGCATCTCTGTGTGCATTGCTCCTTTTCACTGCCTCCAGAAATCTTACGGTCGAGCTTTTGGGCGGGTTAGTACTGCTCCTGTTCGCCAAGCTGGGATGGTCCCTACGAAGCAGCTATAATCTTAGCAGCTGCAGCACATCATCATGCAGCAACAGGATCTTACATAACACAGAATTGATCAACTGCAGCGTTTTGCGGTGTCTCAGCTTAGCATGATGAAAAATGCTATAATAAAATACATGAATGAATCTAGGTACCCATGTGCTGCAATGGATATAATTCTTTCTCTCGCATTCAACAGCAGTTAGAGTATACTAAGCTCAGCAGTATGTAGGATTATAGTAGCAGCAGATTATAGGTCTTACCTGATCTCCAGATTCAGCTACTTTCTCCATTGCAGCTCGCTGTAGTAAAGCGAATCCCTCGATCGGATACAACTTCTGGAGCCATACTACTCTCGTTTGCCGCCGCATCACAACCAGAGCGACAACCAACGACAAGTAGCGTTACTAGCATGAGGAACAATTTTAATGCAACAGCTGCACCATCCTTTCCATGTAGATTCCGAGCCATGACCTTAGACTCTTCTAATTTCACCCGTCGAGTGGCTGCACTGCAAGTTCGAATTCCTTTTTTCCTGCAGATCAAATCTTCAAATTTCTTCAAGCCAGCCAGCTAGTTAGCTACTGCTCAATTAGCCCCTGGCTTACAAAGTTCTCTTCACAGGAAGATTGAGAAGAGCTCTAGTGTTCAGCTAGTTGATGAGATCCCAGAATGAATTGGTGTGGGGCTGAGGATAGAAACTGGAGAGTCTTTCTATTTATACTGCAATTCAGAATTCAGACGTCTGGGAGCAGTTCTGAGTAGCTAGCTAGCTAGCTAGGTGATGATCAGCTGATTGCACTAATTGTGAAAGAACTAGCTAGGCTACATGCATATTGAGGTGTAGAAACTAGAGGATCTGATGGCCAGTCTGAGCTCCAAACAATCATTATAAGATTACTCAACTGTGATCCTCTTCATCATAAATATCATGACAGAGCTCCAGTTGCTGGATTGAATGAATTATCGCAGCTGTGACCAATTTGTAGTACAAGTCCAGGAACTCCATCGGTTACACCTAAATTTTACTAATCAATCCGTCCGCAGCCTAACTACTTCTAGTACAGGGGGACTGCTGCCTGCTGCAGCAAAAGTTGGCGAACGGATGATTAACCTATTTGCGTCTACAGTGATCTTATAAACTTATTTGCTACCTCTACAGTGATCTTGTGTGAAGTAGATTAATTTCCTTCAAAACTGAAAATTATTTTGAATCTAGTGTAGATCAGCGGTTTTTCCTTTTTTTTTTTTCCTTTTTGTGTGTGGGGAGTCAAATTTTGACCATTTAATGTTAAATCCCTCTTGAGGGGCTAGCCGATGACCCAACATCAGAAAATTGAAAAAGAATATCACTTGTGTGAATTGATCTAGTGTTAATAAACCCTGCCAAACTAGTGTTTTGTTGGAACCCTGGCAAACATCATAGAAGGAAAGCACCCAAGAAAGGGAGAGAAAAAGAAACCAAGGGCAAGGACCAAAGTTCAGGCAAGCAGACAGCCCAAACTATGCTTGCCACAGGGAGGTAAGGAAACCACTAAGTATGGAAAACTCCTCCAGTCGCATGAAGCATATCAACTAAAGAAAGGGGAGGTAAAAGCCCCATAAAAAGTGTTTGGTTTTTCAAATTTGTAGTGCACCAGTAATGGCCAGCATCCAAAGACAGATTTTGACTTAGTTGCCAACACTTTTGTACACACCGTAGCCAGTAGACAGACCTGTGGTGAGAGACTCCCCCAAAAACAGAAAAATTGGTCAAAAATAGACTACTTGTTCTTGAAAAAAAAGCAAGAATTTTTGTGAAAAGAATGACTCAGTGTCACCTTGTGGCGATTTGTCTCAAAAGAAAAAGACACTGGACGGATCTTACAAACTAGATTAGGTATTTTCCAAAACTGAAATTAGTTTGAATCTCTATAGTGTAGAGATCAATTGCTTCCAAAGTTCAAACTATTATTAATGTCCAAAACTGGATTTTTTAAGCTCAGGCTGATCAAATCTAATTCCAAACTATTTATTAATCTCCAAAACTGAAAATTTGAAGGTCTTTGATTGTATACACCTTGTTCAAACACAACTATTATGGGTGTTGGAACTTGGAATGTTGGTACAAACAGAAATTTGGCTCTTTGGGTCTTGAGGGGTGTTCCATGGCATTGGGTGCGTCACAATGTTTGAGGGTTTAGTTCTTGTTCACAGAGATTTGATATGTCAGATGTTCAAATTTGTGAATATGGCTGCAGAACAAATTACAATTGGAGGATCTCTGTGTGACAAACCTTTCAATAAGTACTAGGCTACTAGAAAACCTCTTGTCATTTTGCATTCATGCCTCAGGATGGATTGTGGGGGGGAAGAATTTGCTCATTTTGAGCACTGGTCATTGGGGAGGGGGCAAGGGAGGCCGGGGCAACATCATCTGTGCCTATAGTTGTTGCAGAAAGTACTAAAAGTCTTTCCTTGTCCCTATCTATCTTTTTCTCAAGAAAGATGGATGCTGCCCAGACAACACTTTGGACCCATGTTATGCACAGTATGGTCTTGTAATGGACACCTCCCAAACTGTGCATTACATGACCCAAAGTGTGTATGGGAAGCATCAAGATGTGTCTGGGCATCACCAGGCACATCTTTGACGGACAAGAGGGCAGTAAGGGTAAAAGAAGGAAGGCAACCATCACACACAATTAGGCTTGGTAAAGACTAGGAGTAGGGACCAGAAACTCTTGGGACCAATAATGGAAAATTTGAGCATTTCTTGGGTTGTTGTTTGGTCTCAAGTTATTAAAAAAAATATTTATTTGTTTGGGGGCCAATGAGTTCATAGGTAAAGTAATTAAGGTCAAAAAGTAAAGATAAAGGCTTTCACCTTCACATGCTTTCATTTTTTTTTCTTATATCACTCTTCCTTTTCATCTTGGCTTCCTTTCTCAAGCTAAATCTTAAAAGTCAGACCACCATGGATGAAGATAGACACAAGATTGATTCTTATAATTCTTATGTGTTTCATGGCAATTCAACATTTTATTACTATAATTATGACATTGCAACAACTTGCACTTCATCAACAAGTGAGAGATTTGTATGAAGCTATAAATGAACAAGTGGTTTCATGGAGAGGCAACTTTTGAGCAATTATTAAACGAAAATGTTCAATACTCATAGAAACTCAACACAAAGATGATCAATACTCATAGAAATTCAACACACAGACATGAAAATGAAGAAAGATGAAATGAAGAAAAGGGAGAAAATATAAGATTTGATTTAAGGTTTTAATTTAGTCCTACAATGTTAATTTTTTCAAAACAACAATATTTTATTGCAACAACATTGGCCCAAAGAATTACAAATTGATTGTTTCTTTTTCAGCCTTGAATCCTACTATAAAACCCTTGGGGCTTATTTCAATGATAGCACCTATAAGAATGTTCGATTTGAGTTTAACCTTGGCCTTGACTCCTAGTATAAATTGGGCTTTATTTGTACTTCTCAATATTGCCAACTCACACCTACATTGTTTTTTCTATGTGGGTAAACTTGGGGATAGGCTTAGGCCCTTAACCACTAGAGTTTCATGGTCCTGACAAAGCACTAGGAGAAGGGGTCCAATTGGAATTTGATCTCCCAATCACCAACTTTATGTCTAAACCCTCAAATATTAGGGTAGCTCAATGTTGCTCTATACACCAACATTGTCTTTTGTGATTTGTTGCATCAATTACAATGATCCCAAGAATGATTTGTCATTAAATGGCAACAAGTTTTAAAAACTTGTTCAAAAAATGAAATTTTTTTTTAGAACAATGCCCATAAACTAAATTTTTTAAGTTAAAATGTGATTGAGTTGTTGAGATTTTTTTTCCCCCAAAATTTGAAAACTATTTCTCAAGAAATATAGAATATGTCAACACCCTTTTTATCTTTCATATTTGTGCAAAATTTTGCACCATAAATAGGTTGAATTCCATCAAGTTATAGTTGGAATTAAAGTTGGAAAAGTGTAGCCAAATGTCAAGGTGACAATTTAAAGCTTTTAATGTTTCAGGATTCAATAATAGATTGGAACATGGAAGGCTACTGATCAATTTTTGGTGTTCATCAAAAAAATACTTGAACAATAAGGGTCTTGTTTGGTTTATATAAATTAAAAAATGAACATGTTAGTCATCTTTCTCTATTTAATTCTTAATAGGTTCTAGATATGGCAGTTTCAAAACATATGCATTAGAAGAAATCTTGTCTTTTGCAACCAAGAAATTAATGAGTAAATGTCCTAAACAACATTGATTATAGTTATAAAATATTACTTAAAATCCTATGTGTAAAAAATTATAGTCATATATTAATGGTGCATTTGATTAGTAAATGATAATGTGATAATAGGAAGGATGACGTCATTTTTTCATTGCAAATTTTCATCCACACAACATCCATGATTGATGACAAAATGACATGGATGACCAAAATATCATTTGGAAATGTGATTAAGATAAAGTCATTTCAAATATAACTAAAGAATGACTATCAATCATTTTATATAAGTATAGATGAACATAATGAATTATGGCATGTAAAGAACTAAATTTGATTAATATTTATACATGTATAGATAATATAAAAACTTTTATTACATTTTCATTAAATATATTTGATATATGATTCATTTAAAAATATCTTATGTGAATCAATAAATTATACTACACTGAAATAAAATTTAATGGTAAAAATAATAATATTATAAGTAATTTTTATTATTTAATATACATATATGAAAAAATAAATTTATTTCACATGTGAAAAAAAAATTAAAAAAATATACTAAAAAAAATTTATGTGTAAAAATGAAGAAATTTTATAATTTCAGAAAAAAATTAATATTATAATATTCGTTGGTATTTAAAATTTTGAATTCAATATACAGAATGTCATATTTAATAAGAATATATATTTTAGATATAATTGATTTATCATCCATTTATAAATATTTTATGCGGATAAATTCTATGGACCCATATGTCTAAATTAAAAGTTATTAATAAAATTACGATATATTGGAAGCAAAATTGTATAATATAAATTCCTAAATCAAATAGGTTTAAGATATGAAAGATGTATATTTTTATTCTTTTATTACTCACGAAGTTTTTTTCCATTTACAAATCATGTGTTTGAATTTAATGGTCGTTGAAATGTTATTCAATATCAAAATTCAAATATGTTTCTTTTGAAATGAATTCATGTCTTCTTTAAAACTATACATAATGTGTACATTATTGAATGAACTTTATGGATAAAGTTTCATCTTTTTCATTTGGACAAATTACCAATTACATATGAATTATCAAATTTGAGGTTTTCTGTAATGTTTAAATGAAATATGGTTTAAATATAATTATAAACAATAGATTATTTGTACACAACAAATGAGGTAGGTTAATGGTAAACGAATCAAGAAGTCCATCCTTGAGGTCCAAGGATCAAATTTCACAAATGATATTTGTTGTGGTCAACAATGAAATATTAACTAAATATTTTTTACTACCTAGGTTAAGTGTTTATTTAAGTAGATTAAGTGGTTTACTTAACCAATTAAACAAGGTTTTTAATTTAATTTAAGTGGCAACACATGTCAACAATTGATAGGATAATGAAATTTCATTGATGATGATTTCATTGAAGTTAATTTAGGTGCAATGGGCTATAGTCGTAAGATGTACAAAAAGACAATTCCAAACTACCAATTTATTAGAGGTCGATTCCAAACTAGAATTTTTTAAAAGTAAACATTTTACAAGTTTCAATGTTTCAACATGTCTTTATGGATCTTAAGATTTTGAAAAAGAAACAAATCTTTTTATTTTTTTCAATATCTTTTGGAATCTTTTTGTCCTTTCAAAAAAAAATTTGAATCTTTATGTCTTTTCAATTTCATACAAATGTAAATATGTGTTATTTCATTTGAATATGTTGATTTATTTCAAAAGATTAACATTTTATTTTTCTTTGATATTAAGCTAGTTTCCAATTAAAAATTTCCTTTAAATACTTAATTCAAGGATTTAATCCCCACTTGTTTAGCTGAATTAATGTTTATCCACCCTAATTACTTCCAAAATTTCAATGGATTAAAAATAGGGGTGGTTGATTAAATCTCCCCTTTGATAATTGGGCAGTCTTTTGTACAATTTGAATCTTATATATATTTGAAAATAACAAAATTTTCAAATGTAAACCCTTATTTTCTTTTGTCATTTCATCGTCATTGGTAGTGTGTAATAGCATTAGGGTTATCAACATTAACTTTGTCATGTCACATCAATCATGTCGGTTTAGATAATGACGCAACCATACATCCCATTGGTTTAGGGTTAACCTAAGGTCAAACTAAACTGAATATAATAATTTTTGTATCAAGGGTAAAATAATTACTTCACGGACATAACATGTGCAAATTATGCAAAATAGTTATCATGTTGAGTCAACATTTGAACTCTTGGTTAAAGAATTAAGAAAACATTCAATGATGAAACCCTTAAATGAGGCAACAAAAAAACTCTATTGGATTTTTTTATAAATAGACAGATCTTAATCGTCCATCTAATCAATTACATGGATTTCAACAATTTGTTACATCATGTAACTAATCTCAACTGTAGATCACAATTGAAATTTAGTCGCAATATATTTAACGTTGTCCATGGATGGATCGAATTTGTTCACTCATGTCTAAGTAGCAATCACCCTTGTCTAAGAATAGGATCAAATTTGTCCACCCCTATCCAAGAACTAATTGCTTATCCAAGAGTGTAACCAAAACTATCCACCCTTGTTTAAGTAGAGATCGACCTTGTTTAAGGTTTGCGATTGAATTTCGGTTGCCCCTATGAATAATCAGCCTTGTCCAAAAATGCAATTAAATTTTGATTGCCTCAACGAGTGATTACACCTCTCCAAGAGTGCGACCAAAATTTGATCCCCCTTGTGAACGATTGACCTTGTCCAAGATTGGGACCAAATTTTAATTGCCCCCATGAATGATCACCCTTGTCTAAGAGTGCGACCAAAATTGTCCACCCCTATCCAAGTAGTGATTGGCCATGTCCAAACAGTGCAATTGAATTTCAAACAGCTTGACGAGCGATTGCCCTTGTTTAAGAGTATGACCAAAATTCTCCATGGTTGTCCAAGTAGCAAACAGACTTGTCCAAGGAGTGTGATTGAATTTCAATCAGCCTAGTGAACAATTGCCCTTATCCAAGAAGCACCAACCAAATTTTGGTCATTTTGTGGGTAGGTTGCGATTGAAATTCGATCACATTAAAATGATGGGAAAATGTAGTTGCAGTCAATTTAAACTCTAGTTCTTTAAACCTAAGTATAAATTGAAATTGGGCCAACTTTTGAAGGATCTTTTCATAAGAAATAGAAAATTGGCCTAGTCTAAAGGCCACTATGGTAGTGTCGAAAGTTGTGATGGACTTCTTCTTGGAGAAAAATATAGCTACCTTGATGGTGTTTTATGTTAATCTTCAATTAAAAGGGATTGATTAATACAAGATAACCATGCAAAAACAAATTTAGGAAGCTTTGGAAGCCCCTAAATTTGAAGAGGATCATAATTGCAAGGACTATGCGAGATGGAAGGATTTGAAGCTAAGGGATGCTACTTTCAACTTGGTCCAATGGTTGTCAATAATTTACCCATTGAAGGAAGATTCTTCCTTCGAAATTCATTTGTTGCATGAGAAGGTGAAATGGTGGATGGGTTGGTCCAAATTTTTTGCCAAAAGTAAAACATAACCTTCATGGGTGGAGAAGGGGTAGAAAGCAAACTTAAGCCAAGCACACTTGGACAAGGGGTCATTTGGGTGCCATCATTTGCCACCATTGTGCCTGCTTTGAATGGTCCAAGTTGGCAAGTTAGACAAGGCAAAATTCATAAAGTTCAAATTGAGAACTTTGATTAGGTGCCTTCATACATTGAGTTTGTTAGCAAAAAGTAAAAAACTAAGGATAATTATGAGGCCTAGTATTGACTTTCTATGGAGGCATTGGCTTGTTCCATTGATCATCTAGGTGTCATAAAATTTTATGCCATCCATACAGAAATCATGGAGGCATACCAATTGTGGTGGAACAAAGGCATGTTTTAGGAAATGTTGAAGTACCACAATAACCAAAATCAATCCCTTGAGAATCAAGAGCTTTTGCAAGGGGGAGGGTTGGATTTTGAGTCTTGCCAACATCTCATGACATTTACATGAGCACGAGTGAGATTGGCTTGGGCATTTTTGTGCATCATGAATGCAGTCCAATAATCTAGGACATTGCATAATGACTTATCACAAAACAACATGTTGCATTTTCCATTGGATAATCTTTTGGCTATATACATTGGTGTGTGTGATTGGGGGTAGGCTAGGAGGCTAGGGGAAGATAACCCATCCTCATATGGATTTGTGACAAAAAAACGAAACTGCAACTCAACAACAATTTTGATGGTGGGTGGCGCTGGAACAAGATTCTATCAAATCTCCTCGATGAATGGGACTAGCACGTCTTCGAACTCTAAAGTTGGAGACATATTCACTGGGTAAGCTTGCAGAGCTCATATGGCAAGAAGAGATTGATGTTGAATATTTTATAGATTCATCAACCATGTCATGTTTTAAGGTTCGCTTAAAGAGATGTCGGACCTGGATCCCAACGTGCAAAGAAATCTATAGTCAGTTGTGACTACAATTAGCATGGCCTTAATTGATTGGAGGTTTAAACAGTTGTGAGATGATTATATTTTCTTGATACACATTGTGGTCATAGTGCCATTCATTTGATCATTGCTTTTGAGATTGCAAACCTTTGAACCTTTTGTAATTGCAATGGAACTTGCTACTATAACAAAGTTCTACATACTATATTGTTGTTCATTGGTAGTGACCTTATGTTTCTTAAGTGCTAGCCAACATCATGACTAAGTCTTCCCATTGGTTCTGGAAATGCAAGAGAAATTCAAAACACCAACTTGCCTACCAAAAATTTGTGTTTTGAATTGATCATAATCCAATTGCACCACCTACAAGTTTGCTGGTCCACAAATGCATGTGGAACAAATTGGAGAGACAACTCAGCTGCAACAGAACACAATATTTGCTACAGAGCTTCCACATTGCTGATGAGACATTGGCAGCAAACATTCTAGCAATCAAGTTGTATACCAAAATAAGTCATTTGAAAGAGCTAGAAGGTGTTATGGCTGGAATGATGGGTAACATCCAAAAGACTATACAAGTCCCCACGTCTTTGACTCTCTATTGGCATATTCAGCCTGCAAACAACAATCACATCAATTTCATTCAGATATCCATGGCAACATTGGAGTGATTCACCTTGCTTTTTCTCTCTGACATGTTAACCAAGTCTGATTATTCACGTCAACTGAGATGGTCTACTCTTCTCTACACATGAGAGTTTCAAAACAAGCATTCTATATGCCATTCTAGAAGCACAGGGTACTGCTATTGTGCTAGTTGATGAATGTTTGCCTACTACATTCATGTAAAGATAGGTGCAGCAGTGAACTCACACAGGTAAAATACGGCAAATGGAAAAAAGAAGGAAAGAAATACCTCCGTTTATCAATTTCGGTATAGTCAATATCTGCAATGATTGTTGTCTCCTCATGCTCAGTTGTTGCAAGAATCTCCCCAAACTGGTTCTCAAGACAAGATTAAGATGACTGCTCGATACGAATGGATAAAAGCAAGGACAATCACATGCCTTAAATAGATGGGCATTCCAAAGAAGCAGAGATGTGAGTGCATCAGGATTCTGATGGAAAAATTCAATTAGTTCTGATCATGCCTAAGGAGTTTGTTCTCTGCAGGGCCACTGCCAATGAACTGCAAGGTGAAAACAAAGGAGGACTGGGATGGGCAATCTAGTCACATTGCTGTTTCTTCAGATGACTTCAGTCATGTGTTTACACAGTGAATAAGGGAGAAGGAGTACATACAGGTCCAACAACAGTAGAATGTCCCCAAGCAATATAGCCTGCACTTGTATCCCGTGCTGGTGAACAAGTTGCTACATAGATCTGCC
>Ga0116227_10004519_pt1 | contig 30144 bp, 33 predicted proteins | sample S1TSphgellanicum_FD_89693 | JGI IMG/M metagenome (GOLD analysis project Ga0116227, IMG submission 89693) | Host-associated microbial communities from peat moss isolated from Minnesota, USA - S1T2_Fb - Sphagnum magellanicum MG | ecosystem: Host-associated > Plants > Peat moss > Unclassified... | reverse complement strand
CCCCAATTTTGGAAAATCTCCCCAACCGTGGTGGGGCTTTTTTCCCTTGGTCTTTGCCCGCCATTTTTGCAATGGTCCCCCCCCCGGGGGCCTTAAACCTTGGCCTAGCCCCCCCCCCCATTTTGAAAATGTCCTCTGTATGTGGGTCCTTATCCTTTTCTAAGGCCCCCCCCCATTTTGAAAATGTCCTCCACTTGTGGGGCCTTTTACCCTTAGTCTAGGTCCCCCATATTGAAAATGTCCTCCACTTGTGGGGCCTTTTACCCTTAGTCTAGGTCCCCCATATTGAAAATGTCCTCCAATTGTGGGGCCTTTTACCCTTAGTCTAGGTCCTCCATGTTGAAAATGTCCTCCACATGTGTGGTCTTTACCCTTGTCGTAGGGCCCCCCCAATTTGAAAATTTCCTCCACCCATGGGGTCTTAGTGAGCATGAGGCAAACCCCATGATTAGCCAACACCTATGTAGATCACAAAGGTGGTAGGGTTTAGAGTAGTCTTACACCTACTATTTAGGCATGGGAAGGAGGTTAAGTAGAACCAAATACACTATTTGGCCCAATCCGAAATGAGACATACGTGGTAACCACCCCTAAGGGTCCCCCCTAGAATTTTCCCATTTTTGTATGGGACAATAATTTGCCCCTAGGGTTTTCCCATTTTTGGATTGGACAAGAATTTGCTCCTAGGGTTTTCCCATTTTTGGATTGGACAAGAATTTTTGCCCCTAGGGTTTTTCCCATTTTTGGATTGGACAAGAATTTTCCCCTAGGGCTTTCCCATTTTTGGATTGGACAAGAATTTTCCCCTAGGGCTTTCCCCATTTTGGGAGTTGGTGATTTTTTAGGTCAAGAGTGAAGGGGCGCAGTGGAGAGAGTACCTACTTGATTGAGAGTGTGGGTGGGTGCCTTTGTACTGCCCACGTTTCCTTGTGCGGATTCCATAGTGCGCAAGCTTTTCTTACCGCTGCTCCGCCAGTGTCGTGTCTGCTTACGATCCGTTGGTCCAGTGAGGTACTTCACGCTCATTGCAGGCTAACAAATCTGTTCTGTGTTTGCCGTAGCTTCTGTTGACGCTTTGCTTGTTACTTTTCTTTCTGCTGAGGAAGAAAGAAAGTCTCAGGTAGAGAAGAAGAAAGGACACAGAGAGAGAGAGAGCGAGCTAGCTAGCGAGAGAGAGAGAGAGAGAGAGCTACATATTTTGTGTGTTTTTGTTGTGAAGACAGCAGACGAGACCTCGAGGAGGCGTATTTTTCTCCTTTTGCAGCTGCGGGGTCTTCTTCTTCTTCTTCTTGCTTCTTCTTGTCGGTAGTATTTAGGACAGAGTGAAGCCCGCATTGTTTGAAGTTGCTTTGCTTGTGTGCGTGCTTTTTGTAGTGTCGACGTTTTGTGCGGATTCCATAGCGCGCAAGCTTTTATTCCCGCTGCAAGTGTCTTGTTTCCCTGCGATCTGTGGCGTCACTGAGGTACTTCTCGCTCATTGCAGGCTCACAAATCCGTTCTGTGTTTTCCGTAGCTTCTGGTGCTGCTCTGTTTTTTGGTTTTTCAATCCGCTGAGGAAGAAAGAAAGAAGGCCATAGGTAGATAAGAAGAAAAAAGGGGGGAGAGACAGAAGATAGACAGACACAGAGGGAACTGGCTACCTACATATTTTGTGTGTTTCTGTTGTGCAAGACGGCAGACGAGATCTAGAGGAGCAGTATTTTCCTCCTTTTGCAGCTGCGGGGCTTTCTTGTTGTTGTTTTCAGAGGTATCAGGACAGAGTGAAGCCCTCATTGTTTGAAGTTGCTTTGCTTCGTTAGCAGAGAGTTGTTTAGGAGCCTCGGAGAAGAGTGTTTGTTGTTGTTGTTAGTAGTCAGGTGCTTTGTCTTTTTTCTGCTCTAATGAAAAGTCTATCTGAAGAAGGACTCTGCATTCTATTGTTTTGTTTGTTCAGAAGGATCTTGTTTCATGGTGCTTTGTTGCTGCATTCTAGGGTTTCCATAAAATGAAATAGCAACCTCTTGCCCTAGTATTTTGTGACAGAGTTTCTGGATAACATCAGTTTGTTGCGATTCTTCAGGCTGTGGTGATGCTGATGGAAAATGTTCATCTTGTGAACTCCCGTACCAAGATCTACTTTGCTTGACCTTTTGTTTTGGTGCGCTTGGGTTTTTCAGAATCCAAGGCATTTCGTTTTTCCTTTGTCCTTCCTGAAAAGCGAAAATACAAAATGGTGCGGGGTGGAAGCAGTGGAGGAGGACAAAGCTCATTGGGCTATTTGTTTGGATCAACAGAGACTGCTCAGCCAAAGCCTGTAGGAAGGGCAGCTGCACAGCCTCCACAGCCCACAGTAGCTGAGCAGCGGCCTGCAGGGCTGGCCAGGAATCCTCCCCCTGAGGAGAAACCTGCGTTGGCTCCTGTCAAAGCTGGGGAGGACAGTGGGACCTCACTTGATATGGGAGGACAGAAAAAAATGGGAAGAAACTCCAATAACTATCACCGTGCTGATGGCCAGAACACTGGCAACTTCATCACTGTGAGATTTCCAATCCTACTACTTGTGCTCCATGTTAATCCCAATAGTATAATTTGCTCTGCAGCTCTATCTTTGTCAGCTCAAACACCTGACAATGTTGCTGGTCATAACCTTGCCATCCTGTCCACTGTCAGTTTAGGAAGGAAGCCACCTTTTTCTCCCTCACCAAATCAAGCAGTGAAACCTGGTGATTGAAACTGCATTCCCACTCTGGATCTCCACATCTGCTCCAGACCTTTCTTATGCAGTGCTTCATTCTTTCCTATTTGCTTGGTTTGAAATGGCCTTCTTTATATGCGACAGCACCTATAACATTGGCAGCTTCTCTTTTTCCTCCCTGAAATAAAGGCCCTCTCTTTACTAGACTTTGTAAGGAGAATGCATTTCTGTTCCTTGTCTATGCCAAGTCAATGTGAGTCCTGTAAGAAAACATGACGTCTCATGACATCTCACACAATGTTATCTTGGCACAGGATCGGCCAACAACGAAGGTACATGCAGCTCCAGGAGGGGGGTCATCTTTGGGGTATCTTTTTGGTGGGAACTAAGTGTATTTGACATGATAACAATGTCATGGTGCTTAAGAGAAATAGATTGCATTGTTTTGCAATGCCACAGTATATTCAATCACTGGCTAGTTTATGTGGTGGGAGACAAACTTGGTCTTGAATAACCTCTTGCACTTTGGCAACCTGTATTTCAAAATGCTTTACTCAGGATTCTTATAAGTTTGTAATTGTTGTTAATGAGCTTCTCTGGTGCTTCATTATGCCTCTGGATCTCAGGCATTCAGTGCCTTCTGCCTTGACATAATAGCTGAAACACTTGGGGATTGTGTGATAGTGAATGTTGCAGAAATTGGAGCTCTTGTTATAACCTATGATGGTCCTTTCCAATCTGGGGTCTCTTGTCAATTTATCCATGTTCTGATTTTGTAGTCACATAATATGAATTCAATTTGCAGAAAACCTTTCAAGCATTGTCAGTTAAGCTTAACCAAGTATTCAGGTTTCTGCGATTTAGTATTAAACACATGCTTTTGCGTCCATACCAGCTGCAAAGTGGTAATTGAGGTGTTTTATACTCATTGAAGTGTTTTTTGGCTTCATATGAGCTTTTGACCCATTCCAAGCTCTTCTTGAGCTTCAGCTCCAGGTATCTGCAGGTTGCTGCAGACTGCTTAACCACCTCAGTATCTCTGGAACTGCCATCACTCCAGGTCAGCTACCTGCCCCTGATTTATGGTACACTGGAGAGAACAGATGTACTCTGTAACATTATTGATATGGATCTGAATACTCTGAGACAATTATCACACTCTTTGATAAGAAACTATATTATGCTTGGAAAATGAAGCTGGCACCCTGATGTTTATCTGACAAGAGAAGCTGGGCCTGCCTGGCACCAGTGGAATGAAATTGTTGCTTTCCCGGTCAAGAGAAGAAGTAGAATTTCTGACAAGCTTTAAGAACAATTCCAATTTTTTGCAGGTTTAATTCTGTGTGTCTGGTTTCCTGTTTCTTGTTCTATTTTCCCACAAGTATGGATGCCACCTTGACCATCATGCCACCATGACAAATTGATGATACTTGAAATGGAGAAGGTGGTTGGCAATGTGTTCTTAGAAGTGGATTATGATATTCATCACACATTGTGCAATCTGAATGGGAGAAAGGTGTGTGGTAACGTGAACTAACAGCTCTCTCATGATCCAGGTGAGAAGCTCTGTTTACCAAAGGTGACTAGTTAACTTTTTTGCATGGTTCAGTTGGTGCAATTGGTCAAACTTGGGACCTGAGGAACTTGTATGAAGCAGCACTAATGCAATTATGTTACTTGAAGGACATGCGGAAGAAAGAAAGATGTACAGTCTTCAGCAGCCAGTAAATCTTTCTTTCTTTTGAGTTATAATAATTGACAATTGCACCACTGGCATAGCTTCTTTTCCTTTGAACTTTATTACGATCTTCAAGGTTTTAGTGATTAGGGTAAGCTTAAATGGAAATGGCACTTACAAAGTTGGTTCATTACCAAATGTGGTGAAAATTTCGTGAAGTTTTTAGCACTAAAAGAGTTAGAGGACTCTTAAATTTTCTACTTCCATATCTGCTCTATAGCCAAATTTGTTTAAATCTTCTTGTGGACGATTGCTAGTTTGTTTACATCACAAAATTGAAGGAGGAAACAGAAAAAGAAGAAAAAGAACTGGTTGAGTGTTTTAATTCTCAAATATGTTGACAAAAATGTCATTCAGACCAATCTTTTCGGGAATTATTTAGCATCAAACATCAGCGGTAGGTGAAGTATTGCAACAATTCCCAACTCCTTGCACATACCATTCATAAAGGAATTGTTTCCTCACACTCATTGGATAGCAGGAGATACTACAAAACAATATCAACTCTAACTTTCACTTTGAGAATTTCACTCCACTCATGGATAATGGGTATGTGCCCTACCCAACTAGTACCCAAGATGTTATTTGTTTTCCATTACATGTACATTCTTTTTGAAATTATTACCCGAAGAATTCATTACTTATCTCTAGGAGATCACACAACTCTATCTAAATACTGTAGCCTAGGATTGGTTTCCACATTGACAAAATGAATAATTTTTTTTTTCAAAAAGTTAATTCTTATTAAAAATTTGAAATTATTGGATTTTCCATGATCCATTATGACATTGTCACATGAGTAATGAACTTATTCAAAATGTAGCCTACAATAATTATGATGATTTTCAACATGTCAACTTCATATTTTCACAAAAACTCATTTCACTATTTTGAGGAGTATCCAATAATGAAACTGACCTTAAGGTAAGGTAGTGTGTAAAACACTGGGCAAAAGAGAAAAGGAACTTTGGGCACAGTGACGCAATGAAATTGGATCTATTCTCTCCACTCTTCGTAAGTTGTACACATTACCTACTAAAAGATATGCAATATTTGCAAGTAAACTACATGTAATGTAACGCACATGGCAAGTGAAAATTAATGGAACATAATTTACATATCCTTGAAGAATGGATTTGAATGACCAGTAAAGAAAAAAAAACCCTGTAAATAAAAAAATCAAGGATGAGAACCCATTCATCAAAAGTACAAGACAAATGAGAACACAAATAGACACAACCCGAAGAAAAAAAAAACAAAAGCAAGCAATCAGCAAAAATCAAATACTCAAATATACTCAAATGAGTTATGCAGTACTCATGTGTTATTAAGTTCAATTTTTTGGTACAAAAGGGAAAGAATGACAATAGAGATCCTGTAACTATGCACAATCTTAGACAAAGAAATGTTGGAGCTTGGGTATCGTGCTTCTTCAAAAAGGTGGAGACCTTTCTTGAAGTTATTGTTAGATGGTTGTTTAAACAACGTCAAGGTGAAGAGAAAAATTGTTTTGAAACCAAACCAAAACATTTAGCGATTGATTCTTACCATTTTGATTTTTCATCTTCTTGTTTTAAAACCCTAAAACCCAGGATGGACAGCTTTTGATTCTTGAAATTTTATTAAGAACACCCAAAACCAACAATTTCCCCATTTTGTAGAAGTTGTGAAACTCAAAATTGACAACTCCCTTACAAACCTAAGAACCAAGCAACACTTCGTCATGGTATCATAACCCCTTTGACAACATCTCATTGCCTTCATATCTACAACATCATCAACATGAAAAGGATTGTTCCTTTTCTTTCCATTATTTTTTTATCACTTCATACAAAGTTATACTCAATACATAGTGTGTACAAGATCATCTACATGACCTTATCCAATCAAGTTGTGAGCCCAAGATCAGTGAATCCGAAATAAGTTACTCTTGATATGTAGATTACCATAGTAGGTTTGCACATTCAACATTAAATAATTATGAGGAAACAAAATCTGGACTTTTGAAATTATATTAAACCTTATTAAGGTGCACTTGGCAAGTAAAAACTACACATTAATTCTATTTTAGTGTATATGCCAGAATCCTTGGAGAAAATATATTAAGTATTTGACCTTAAAGTGTTGAACATGCCTACCACCCACTATGGTAATCATAATTCATCCAAACATGGTTAACCATTGTTCAGTTACTTTCAAATTTCAAAAGCTTTTACTATAATTTTATGGATTTGTTTTTGGTTTGTGATCTCATGAAAGTTAGTTTTTTGACCGCTTCTTATATTTATTTTTTCTCTTTTATTTTTTCATGTAGGTAAGTTTACAAAATTCTTGGAAAATTTCAAAAAAATTCAAACTCAAATTAAAAAGGAACAATTTGTTGCAAATCCCTTGTTTTTAAAAAAAAAATCACCAAAATTTGGCTACATGAAACTCCAATATGTAGCCCCCCAAAAAAATGATGCTTAAATTTTCTTACTTTTATATTATGTTTAAAGCCAAATTTGAAAAATCATTTTATGGATGGTCATCACTTTAGAAACATCGAAAATTTGAAAAATGAAAATGCATTCAAAGTAGTTTCGAAAGTGCCTCCCTTTTCCTCTCACACACTTTCATTTGTGTAAAGTGCACCTTTCTTTTACATTGACATTGAGTTTTGACTCAATTTCATTTGGAGGCATTTAACTTTTTTTAATTCTAATAAAGACATTTTGTTATTTCTTTTAGGAATCGGTTGCATACTCAAGTTAGGATCACAACCATCGACTAATTTTTTTATTAAAAAAAGTTAGTTCAAATTGCACACTAGTTCCTTCTTTATTCACTTTCAATAAAATTTCAAGCATTTACAAATTAATGTTCACTCTTTTTACATTCACATTCAATTTAATTTTTTTTACACACCGTCCCCAAATCTCCAAGATTTGTAAAGAATTGTAAATGTATATTTTTCTCTTGTATATAAGGAATAATAAAAAATGAAGCCTTCCTATATGCATAGGTAATTAAATGCTCACTCTCATTGTGTTCAGAATCCATTTTGTTTTTTTACTTGCCTTCCAAAAATCCCAAGCCCTTAATATATATTTTTAAAAAACCCACATTTACTTTTGGTTCTACTTAGAAGACTTGGGATTTGTGTAGCATTTGAAATACAATTTTGATTTGAAAAGGGAGCCCAATTTGTGGTGAAATATGGTCAGAGACAATTTTTTTTTCCTAAATAATAATTTAAATTTAAATTTTAGGGATAATTTTTTTCATTTTTAAAAGCAGAATTTGGGATTTGTTTTTAGTGTGAATTCAAGTACTTGTGCTAATTATCAGGGAAAAAATCTTCAAATTTTTATATTAAAAAATGGGAACCAAAAAAACCCTGGTTGGAGACCTAATTTTATTCCTCGTGCTGTATTTTCCTGAAGACCCGAACGGGAGGGTTCTTTCCAAATTTTCCAAAAGACGGGAACCGGGGGTTCTTTGATTTCCAAAATTTTCAGAAGACCAGAACCAAAGGACCTTTGATTTGCAAAATTTTCCAAAAGATTGGAACAACCGGAGGTTCTCTAGGCTAGTGATTTCCCAAAATTTTCACAAGACCGGAAACCACCGGAGGGTCTTTAATTTTCCAAGTCTTTTGGATCCGGGGGGTCTTTGATTTTCCAAATACTTTGGATCCGGGGGTTTTCTTTTACTTTCACTTTTTCCCCCAAAAGACGGAACCGGGGGGTATGAGAAAATCAAATAACAGCCCTCAAATTGGTTCAAATCCCCGCTCCCTGTGTTCCCCCGTAGGTTCATTATTTTCATAAAGTTCGGACTTCTCACGGGCACACCCCGCGATGTTCGCGGGAGGACCCGCGATCTTCCCGTGCTCTGCGCGACAACCGAAATTCGCACGGCAAACAAAGGAAAGAAAGAATTTTGTGCTACAATCCCGAGAGAGTATGTGCATCCCGAGAGAGAGAGAGACAGAGAGAGACAGAGAGACAGAGAAGAGATTTTGATCGTGCATCCGTGTTGCAGGGACGAGAAGGAACAAATGAAGAAGCTTCGAGTTGTCGTCGAGATGTGGACAAGGACGGCAGAGAAGGATTTTTGTGTTATCGGGGAGGGGGGTTATTGTTTGTTCGAGAACATCATCAGGGTTTCTTTCGAAACTGGAATAGGACGCTTGTACTAAGTTTTCGTGCTCTTGTTATTGTTGTTGTTTTGTCGTATTCAGATACGTTGTGAGTGTTTTTGGACAAGGATTTTGTGGAGATCGAGTCCGATTTATCAGTAATAGATGGCAGCGAGCCCACTTCGCCAGGAGCTGAACGTGTTTCTGTCGAAACTGGAATAGGAAAAAGATAGATTGTTTTAGTGTTGTTGTTGTTGTTGTTGTTGTTGTTTTTCCTTTCCCAGTATTACGTTGTGATTGTTTTTGGACAAGGACTCTGTGGAGATCGAGTCCGATTTATCGGTAATAGGTAGCAGCGAGGAACTGAACGTGTTTCTTTCTTGGCGAGAAGTTGAAACATGTTTCTGTCGAAACTGGAATAGGAAGATAGTGTGTTTTAGTGTTGTTATTGTTGTTTTTCTTTTCCCACTAATACATTGTGAATATTTTTGGACAAGGACTTTGAGGAGATCGAGTCCGATTTATCAGTAATAGGTAGCAGCGAGGAACTGAACATGTTTCTTTCTTGGCGAGAAGCTGAAACGTGTTTCTTTCGAAACTGGAATCGGACGATAGTGTGTTCTAGTGTTATTTTTGTTATTTTTGTCCCCCGGTATTAGGTTGTGAGTGTTTTTGGACAAGGATTCTGTGGGGAGTCGACAGCCAGTTTTCAGTAATAGCAGCGAACCACTTCGCAAGAAGCTTGAAACGTCGATGACGACCGAGAACAAGAAGTTCGTGAGGTTAATACTTTCTGTGGCATTGACATTTGGTTTTGTCTTCCTCTTGAATTCACGGATATGCTTTGTTTTGTTTTGTCGTCCTCCTTCTGCTTAGACGAGAGGGTTGAATTTTGCGTTCCTGATGATGATTTACCGTCTTGGACCGGTCGTTGTGATAGCAGGTTTTTCAACGAGTCTGGTTCGGAGAGATCACTCGGACCTGAAAGGGAGTCCATGAAGCCATTGCGAGTGGCAAGTCCGTCCTCGGCCGTCAAGAAGGGATGGCTGAAGGGCTCAAGCCGGCTAAGGAAAGTAGGAAGGTCGTTGCGGCTTGTTTCTTCCCGGGTATACTCCGAGGATTTTCAGGGGCAATCACAGATCACAATCCTTGATCCCGGCAGCAAATTCTGCCAGCAATGGAACAAGTTCTTTGTGATCTCTTGCCTTGTTGCTATCTTTGTAGATCCCCTCTTTTATTACCTTCCAGTTGTGGATGGATTTCAACCGGTTTCAGCTGGTGGAGGTGGAACATGCATCACCATATCTAGAAAGCTGGCAATATCGGTGACTGTGTTTCGCACCATCACTGACACTCTCTACTTGATTCACATGGCTCTTCAATTCCGGACAGCATTCGTTGCACCTTCCTCTCGGGTGTTTGGCCGAGGTGAGCTTGTGGTGGATCCCCATAAGATTGCGATGCGGTACTTGAAGAAGGACTTTTGGCTGGACTTTGTGGCACTTTTACCTCTTCCCCAGGTACTCCCAATTTCACAACTATGTGGCTTTGTCTTCACTAGATTCAGATGGGCTTTTTAAAATTCCAACACTGACATGAATGGGCTTCTAATAATGCCCTGTGGAATGCATGAGCAATAATACATCCTAAACCTCTTGAATCATTGATTGTTGGGTATGCAGCTGGTTATATGGATCATAACACCAACAATGTCTGGCTCAACTGCAGTTGCCACCAAGAATATGCTAGGGTTCATTGTATTTTTCCAGTATCTGCCTCGCCTCTTTCGAATTTTCCCTTTGACATCTCAAATGGTTAGAAATACAGGGGTGCTGATGGAAACTGCTTGGGCAGGTGCTGCTTACAATCTACTGCTGTATTTACTCGCAAGTCATGTAAGTCCTCTTCTTTTCTCACTCATTTCCAGCTATACATACACAGGAAGCAGTGACAGTTTACAGGGAGGCAGGATCATGTGTAGACAGGATGGCAGACACATCATCTGAGGTTGAATGTATAATTGCAGCTGACTTGTATGTTATTTCAACCCTAGTTTAATCTATCTCTTTTCTAGAGGTGCTAAGGTAAGAAGGTCTTTTCCTGTACAGTTTGTCTCTTCAAGAAGCTGTTGAAAGATGTCTTAATAAATATATAGTAAGCAAAAAGAGATTCTAGGAGTAAATGTAAACTTGAGTGAATGGAAACAAAAAGAGTCCTTGAATTTGTCAAGGTGAAAATCCAAGCTTTGCCATGGTGGTGATTCCAAACACATTCAAAGATTCCAGCTTTCTTTGATTCTTACCTACATGAACAAATGTAGCAGAAACTCAGGATGCAGGTGTTTATATGATAGTCTGCCTGAAAATGTGGGGTGGATTATTACCTACTTCTCTACACCCACTGTGAGGAGCTGATAAAGTCAGTGGTGAGTCATGGCAGCTCGTCACTGCAATTCAAGATGAAGGTGATGGTCTGGAACTTTGTGAGTGACACTCATAAGGTTATGACCACACTCATTGTTGTGGTGGTTGACAAAACATGTTGTAGAATTTTTCTCTGCATTTTGCAGATATGAGGAAATGTAGTAGTAACTTTTTGCTCATCTGTAAGAAGCTTATGTTGTTTCAGTTGTCAACAGAATTATGGTTCTTGAAGGTACTCATGTCAAGACTAGTTTGTTCAAATGTGAAGTTTCAACCTGTGATAGCTGTTTCAATGTGACCAATAAGTTACAAAGTGTGGTCCTCATTGTCCTTCTCTCGTGGGGGATGGAAGTCCATATGAACCCCATGAAGCTTAGGTTCATCAAAAGCAGCTAATTCTACTCTTCTCACAGAAGTTTCTAAGTGGGCAGCTTCTTTCGAAAAAGTTATCTTGCCAGTGGTCAATCAGTTGCCAAGTTACAGGAAGTGGTGTTTGCCGTCTCATAATACATGGATTTGAAAGAATTCCTCAAGAGTAGTTGAAGTCATCAAGTTCTTGTATCCCTCAAGATCTAATGCTGTCAAATCATCTCCCCTATTGCTGTAGTCCTTTGACTTCTCAACTCTTCACACGAGTATTAACCTATGAGATTTGAAATCTAGAATAGAAAGTTCTAGTTGATAGAGTTTTTGATAGGATTAGTGAGTCCCATTGTTCCAGATATTTGTTAATCCCAAGGGTAGCTCTTAATTTTATGTTTGCTTAAATCATTGCAAGTATTAACCTATCAGATTTGGGAGCTAGTATGAAAGTTCTAGGTAATTGAGGTTTTGATAGGATGATTGGGTCCCATCATTCCAAATTTTTGTTGCTTCTGAGGATAGCTCTTAAGTTCATTTTGACTGAAATCATAAGTTTGGAAAAACCATCAGTACCTATGAGGAGGATATCTGATGTTAAACCTGTTGGTGGTAGGTTCATTTTAGTACCTTTGAGGGGAAGGAGAGATAGTCAGGATGGCAGGCACATCACTTAAGGCCATCTGCAGGTGTAAGGTGCATGCTGGAAGTGTCAGAAGGATGGACAGGAATAGACAAGATGGGAGACTCAACATTTGAGAGTGTACCTGCAGGTAGTAGGTGCATGCTGGTACTTCCTAGCAGTGGACCGCCAAGTCACATGCTGGAGAATATTATGCCAGCAAGAGGCAAATTGTACCAATGCATTCTTTGACTGTAGTTCACTTAGTCCATCATATACACTTGTTGCTAATCGGACTAGCTGGATCAACACTTCAAATATCACCTCTGATTGTGATACTAGCCCCAGCAACTTCTTCAACTTTGGTATCTATGCAGAGGCTATAATTAATGGCATAACAACCTCATCTATAGAGTTCATGGAGAAATACTTTTACTGCGTCTGGATTGGTTTACTGAGCTTGAGGTGAGTGCCTTGCTATTTCTTGGTAGAGCAGCTGTTAATGTTATTCGTTCAGAAAGCACTGTCCAGGTATTAGATCATCTTCTTTGGTGATTGGGTTCATCTGACTCAAGTGTTGTTTGGCCTTGTTGTCTGTGCAGTTCCCTGACACAAACCTTTATAGTCAGCACCTATATATGGGAAATCATCTTCACCATCTGTATCATCATTGTTGGCTTGCTCCTCTTTGCCTTTCTTATTGGAAATATGCAGGTGAGCTGCAAAGCTTTGTTACTTACCTTTGTCCATGATGTTTTAATGTGAGGGTGCTGGTATGCTCTATCCAGAAATACATTGCTTGCTGTGGCCTTGTGACCACAACACCTATGCCAAGTCTGGATGTAATTGTGGAGAGGGAAAAAGGGATTGACCATGCAGGGAGAGTCACCACCATATAGCTGACAGACTTTGAATGTTGACTGCTTTTGTTTGCCAGACATATCTACAGTCTCTGACAGTGAGGCTTGAAGAGATGAGAGTGAAGCGTCGTGACACAGAGCAATGGATGAAACATCGACAACTGCCCCATGAGTTAGTGGAGCGTGTGCGACGTTTTGACCAGTACAAGTGGGTGGCAACCCGGGGAGTAGATGAGGAGGTCCTAGTGCAGAGCCTACCATTGGATCTTCGGCGTGACATTAAACGCCATCTTTGTCTGGATCTTGTCCGACGGGTAAGGCCATTTGTGTTTTTTTAGGCTGTTGACTGTGATGTACACATTAGTGCATCAACTGTGGAGTATGTCTGCAGGGGAGTGTAGTTATGTAACAGTTTGCTGAGTAGTGTTCTAAAGATGGTGCTCCATATCAACAGTTAGGTCTATAGGCTCTCCAATACTATTATTTCCAAAAAGTTTGTCCCTCAGATGGTGAGTTGAATCACTTACTCAAGGACAGAGGTGGTTCTCTCAATCAGGTCTTCTTACAACACAGAGATTGAGGGTTTTGCAATTTTAAGTGGGGATGTTTTTAAAGCCTATGTACATCAAGAAGTTCACTTGCCTTACCTTCTTCATCCTTTCCTCCTCCATCCTCCTAGTCATGAAGGACTATTTCTCTCATTGTTATAACACCTTCCTCCAAGTCAGAAGTTGTTCCTTCTTGTCATTTGTATGTCACATCGCTTTGTCATGCTTCTTTCATTCTTGTCAATTTCAACTGCTCATTATAAGGTCATCTCAGTTTTACTTTTTTGGTTTCCTCAATTTGGTAGTGTTTTTGATACTCATGGGGCTGTATTTTGCCTTCTCTTGTGTGTCCTTGTTCAGGTTCCCTTGTTTGATCAAATGGATGACAGTCTCCTAGATGCTATGTGTGAGCGGTTGAAGCCTGCTCTGAACACACAGGGTACCTACATAGTCCGTGAGGGAGATCCAGTGAATGAAATGCTGTTCATCATCCGGGGCCGCTTGGAGAGTGTGACAACCAATGGCGGCCGCACTGGCTTTTTCAACTCTGGGATCCTTGGACCAGGAGATTTCTGTGGAGAAGAGCTGCTTACATGGGCTCTGGATCCCAAGCCTAGCAACAATCTTCCTATCTCTACCCGTACTGTAGAGGCATTGGTAGAGGTGGAAGCCTTTGCCCTGTTTGCTGAGGATCTCAAGTTTGTGGCCAGTCAGTTCCGGCGCCTGCATAGCAAGCAATTGCAACATACATTCAGGTTTCTGCTTTTGTTTTCTCTGTTTTTGGTGTTCTGTGAAAATTTCACATTCCCTTGTCTAAGATAACAGCAGTGTCTGGTGTGAAGATCATTTGCAATCAAAACATTGAGTTCCCTGAGTTCAAGCACCCTGTGATTCATCATTCTTTATTCCCATATGAAAGATGAGAGCTTCCATATCATTCTTTCATCAAGATTGGTTGCTTTCTATTCCTGCAGGTACTATTCACATCAGTGGCGCACATGGGCAGCCTGCTTTGTCCAGGCAGCATGGCGACGTTACTGCAGACGCAAGATTGCAGAGATGCGGCGCAAGGAAGAAGACCTCAGTCTGCAGGAAGCAATGGCTGCGTCTGATGCATTGCTTACCAAGCCAAGCCTTGGAGCCACATTACTGGCGTCTCGTTTTGCCACAAATGCAATGCGAGGAGTTCGAAGGTTACGAACCATGCATGCGGCAGAGATGATGCGCATATCCAACATTCCTAAGCCCACTGAGCCTGACTTTTCACTTGAGTAGGTGGGATCTTGGTGAAAGTGGGGTTTGTATCATAGCAAGGTCTAACAACAATGTGCAAAACCAACCCATAACACTCAGTGATCAGAGTTGTCCTTGCCCAGCAGTATTGATGAGTTGTTCAGTAAGTATGGGTAAAGACATGAAAAAGAGTAAAGGACACAAGGATGCAAGTTCCCTTCTGTTTGAATATGGGACCGAGCCAGGATATTGCACAGTGAGACTGTGCATCCTGTTGAGGCCCTGGGGATATATTTTAGACTGGAGAAAACTAAGCATCATGTCAGGAACTTGTTCTACAGAAGCACTTGACGGAGCTAGGAACTCAGGAAGTCAGTGCTGGAATATTGACCCTGACTGTTGAAAATTATGTTACGAAGGCCAAAGATACTTCTTACCAGGTATTTCTTGTCCCGCAGACTTTAACCTACTTCAAATTTTTAAGGTATGGATGCATATGTCTGATAGGACATTCGTAACATAATTTTGAATAGTCCGATTCTTCATTTCCTCATGGATTTCTTAATTGAGTTCAACTAAGGTGTTCACAATTCTTTTATTGTGGTTGGTTAATAAAGGAGAGTTAGTGTTCAACTAACTGTGCTTCATGCAATGAATTAATATTTCCAAAAGGACATGTCTGCCCACAATTGCAGACTGCTTCACATTGTTACCACTTGAAGATGGCAGTCAAGGGGTGTGAGTGTCCTGCCTGTTCCGTTGCATTCCTTTACATGATAATTATCTTCTAACTTTGATCATATTTAATGCAAATTTACTAGTCGATACACTTTACGATTGCTACTTGAAGAAGGTGAAATGTTGACAAATAGAGTCCACTTGTCAGGTAATTTCTAGCTTTAGACCTGTGCTTATAGTAATCTTGCTACACTGACTGTTGCCTGCATGGCAAGGCTTCAATTTGTGTGACCTCATCCTTGCTCAAAGGACCTGCACACTGACAGGACTGTGGCTTTAATCTGTATGCTGGAGTGTGCAAAATGACAGGGGCGTGACTTCAATCTGTGTGACCTCATCATTGCTGAAAGGGACAATGCACACTGATAGGGCTGTCTCAGTGATGACTGATGATGGTACATCCCACTCACCCACACCTCAAATCCGCTTTGGTCATTTGTTGAGCAGTTCTGAAATATTCCTTCTCCCAAATACTGATATCAGTTTTTTGTTGATATCTACTAGCATTCACTGTGCCAACAATGACTGCACATGAAGAATCTGTTTCATCGAAACCTAAAGCCTTCTGTGCAGAGTTTGGGTGTACAAACCGGGTGCTACCACCATTGGGTGGTATGTGCAGATCTATCTATGAAGGAAGGTAGTTTGTTTTGTTTAGTAGTTATGAGATCCACCGAACTGGGATGCTTCAGATCATGTTCATGGTGTCTTTGGAAAGCTCTCGACGAGGAGGGGTGCATGGGCTTGGTTCAATGACGTTTGGACTTGTGGAGCAAAAGTTCTTGAATATTGAATGATTTCTTCACTGAAAATTAAATTAAATCGTAGCTGAAAATTTCAGAGGAATTGGAATGTGCCTTTAGTGTTGTTGGAAAGATCTTGATGAGCAGGATTTAATGGAATTTATTTGGTAAGATTTGGATTCAAAATGTGAGAGATATTGATTTTTAAGTGATTTCTGCCGCTGAAAATTCAAATAAATTCCAAAAAACCAGGTTTTGGAAGGAAAAATCAGTTGAGGACGTGGTAACACCTTGGGCCAACGGCAGAGGCTACACTAGTCATACTTATATCATGTGTGCAAATGGACCCAAATAATGAAACCACTGGGCCTGGAACATCTGTCTTGGGCTTTTGTGAGACATTTGGCTTAGGGTTCTGGACATTTGGCTTAGAGTTATGATTATGGTGGACTGAAGATGGAGGCTACTTGGTTTGGATACATTTTGTCTCCACATTTGGTTTAGGGTTTTGCTAATTTTTCCTGTAGGGTTTACATGTACTATTTGACTTACAGTTGCATTGTCAAAAGTTGTCGTAAAAAATATGAGAAATTTGCCTTTCAAAAGCAGGACATCAGGTTTCGGTCCAAAAGATTCAGTGCAATGAAATATCACAAAATTTATTGGATCTATAGTTTATAACCAGCCAGGGAGATTAAGCAAAATCTTCACATCCCATATATGATCAAATAGTAATTATGGGAATTTATTATCTTAGTAGTAATAATGAGAAATGTAATGAAGGTTTTGAGGTGAATATTTAAGTGTCTGCTTTTTTATGTCAATTTTTCAAGTAACAAATATTAGCAATATTGGAATTTTGTCCAGAAATCATATTCATTTTATGCAGACGATGGTATTTTTTCCAACATTTTGTAGCTAATCCAAATACTCAATTTTAATCTAGTTGGCTGGTTTCCTTTACAATGAGTTTTCAAATTGTCGTCAGTACAAGTCTAATGCATTGTACAGCATTAGGGTAGAACTGTCCATCACCAATCACTACCCTATCACTGCACACTTCTTTAGATCTTCCTCATCTGTACTTCGTTTTGAGTGATTTAAAATTCTATGAGAGTGTTACCTCAAACTCTAGAAATCATGTTTGAAGTGCAAAGAAAAAAGAATAAAGAAAAAATAGCAAGAAGAAAAATAAGCTTTTTCAACTCACAAAATGTGTTTTTCCTCTTTTTTTTCTTTTTTTTCTTCTCTTTAGACCCCTCCTACTTTCAAAGCTTCTAACTTTCTCATTTTTTTGTTCATTTTAAACAATTTAAAGTGCTATAAGAGTGCCACCTTCAGTTCTACAAATCATCTTTGAACTTTAATAGCAACAAATTAACATACAAAGAATGTTTTGAATGTTTTTGAACTGGCTTTGTAGCGTTCGATGGTTTGTGTTTTTTGAGTTCTTGATCCCCTCTACTTTGGGGGGCAGTAACTTTCTCAATTCTAATTTGCTTTTGGCAATTTTTAGTGTGCTAGATGCACCTATAGAAGGAGTTCAAGTTTTGTTTGGACACCAGAAATAACAGAGTCCGGCCTTGGATCCAGCCTGCCCTGAGTGTTCACTCACCAGCCGTTTAACCCTATGTCAGAAAATATTTTACTTTCAATTTTTTTTTCATATGTTTTTACTGACTGCACTTGTCCCTGCTATCAGTGCCATTTTTTCCTACCAATTTCACCTCTCCAGTTTTCCCAGTTTCTTCTCAGTAGATCAGATACTAGTGCATTTTTTTTTCCACCGGTTATGCCTTTCCCAGTGCAGTTGCCAATGTTCAATTTGAGAGTATCATCGTTTATTTAGGGTAAGTAGAATTTTCTTTATGACTTTGATTGCAATTTTTCCAGAGTATTGCTGTTTTATAACGTTCAATGAAAATATTCTTTTATGAAATTTATGAAATGAAAGATCTGTTTTTTGTATATTAAAATGAGCAAATCTTTACAATCATAGACTTATTTGATTGTGATACATAGCATGTCGTAGATTTTTCATCAATGCGTATCAACTTTGTGTGTAAAATTTAATAGTTTTGAGCGATGGTTGTTTGTACTTATCCTTCTTCAATTCTAGTTCTTTTCCTTCCTACCATAATTTCTATTTGGTTTGGTAACACAAACAAAGAACAAAAACAAATACATAATAAAAAAATTCTTCAAAAGAAAAATCTTCCATTTTCAATGAAATGACAGATTTTTCTGACAGATACCCGCATTCCCTTTCTCCCTTCTGAATATCTTTCAAGAGGAAAAAACCTTTCAAAGTTTTAGATTACCATTAAAAGTCTCTCCAGTGAAAGAAAGAACCAGAATGGTCAAAAAACCTTATCATAGGTCAGACTACATTCAGGTAGTTAGTGAATGAATGAACCAAAAGTTTCTCCTCAAAGGCTTTATATTACTCTTCCAACTGCAATTTTTAGTCCACCTCCTCCATGCGGCTACCTTCATCTACATCCTCTTCTAGTGTGGGGATATCACCTTCATCATCTGCAACAGCTGAAGGATCCTCATCAATACTTAAACCCAGCTTAATCATGCGATGGATACGTGTGCCGAAGGTATTTGGATCATCCAGACTGAAGCCAGATGTCAACATAGCTGCACTCATCATAACATAACAGTATTATTAGAACTCACAGAACAGGAAGGTGAAATGAAATTAGACAGACACTGCTTCTCCCCAATTGGATTGAAAAAATCCAATTAATAAATGTGCAAACAAAGAAGCTTGCTATTGTTGTAGACTTAAAAACCAAAGTATGCATACATACCAGTTTCAAATAGCAGTAAGACAAGATCCTTGACTGTTTTGTCTGACTTGTCTACATCAACACGCTTGCGCAACTCAATCATAACTGAGTTCTCTGGGTTGATTTCAAGAGTCTTCTTGCTGCTCATGTAACTGCCCATGCTTGTGTCTCGGAGTGCTTGTGCCTTCATGATACGCTCCATGTTGGCACTCCAGCCATATCTGCATCATGTTGATTCAGTAGAAACTGTAAGTCCAGTTTTTCAATCCAGTTCCTACAAAAATTATAATAGCTGCTATCATGGAATCAGCTATAAGTTCCAAATGATTTCATATAGGTTTGAGATGTAGTTTCTCAAAAAATTGAAGACTTGTTACAGTCAAGGAATCAGCTAAATCAAAATGAAGGGACAGAAACTCACTCGCCAGTCACCAGGACACAAGGTGAATCCACAATGCGGTCAGATACCTGCACCTTCTCCACCTTGTCCCCAAGAATTTCCTGCTCATCCAGGGCTCACTGTTAGTTATCAGGGACATACTAACAGCAAAAGAAACCTAACTGAAAATTTAACAGTACACAACTTACCACGTGTAAAGAAACAACATTAAATAACTATATTACACTACTTATACAGACCTTTATGACTTTGCAAAGGGGTTCAAACTGGGCTTTGATCTCCTCTTTCTTCTTTTTCTCATCCTCAGTCTCATCCAATTTCAGCCCTTCCTTTGTTGCGGAAACCAGCTTTTTCCCATCATACTCCTTCAATTGTTGCACTGCATATGCAAAGCAGGGCAAAGCACGAAAATGCGTTTTTCACATCACCATAAATTGTAGGCCCCAAAGGCTTCAAGCAGAAATAGATAACTCCTCACAGAAGCTCAATAGAGATGTAAACACTACATATCCTACTTGCAAGTGGAGAACAGGCAAAAAAATCTACCTGCATACTCATCAATAGGATCCACCATAAAGAGGACTTCAAGACCACGCTTCTTGAGCTTCTCCAAGAATGGAGAGTTCTCAACAGCTTTGCGAGATTCGCCAGTTATGTAGTAGATGTCCTTTTGTCCATCTTTCATGCGAGTCACATAATCCTTGAGAGAAGTAGTCTCTTCTCCTGACTTGGTGGATTGGTACCTCAACAGATCTGCAGAGGAAACAAGATCGTACAATCAGGAAACCACAGAAAGACAAGCATCAACATTTCCAATGAGAAACAAATGGAAATTAGTACAGAGTTGAGATTGCAAGACAATACCAGCAAGTTTTGCACGATTTTGGGAATCCTCATGGATGCCAAGCTTCAAGTTCTTTCCAAAGGCCTCATAAAACTTGGCATAATCTTCCTTGTTCTCTGCAATCTCATTGAACAGCTCTATGCACTTTTTCACAATGTTCTTTCGGATAACCTGCAATTTCGCGAAAAGCACTGTGAAACTTCATTCTAGAACCCACAAGCTTGGACAAATAAATCATTGCACATCCATAGCACATACTGCACAAGACAGGCTGATAATCTCAGAAAGGCTGCTGAATTAGATTGAAAATTAGTCTACTTGAGTCTACAGTAGCATGTGTACACCGCATCCTCCATCACAAAATGGTCACACAACTAAGAAATATAATACAGTGAGAAAACACACCTTCAGAATCTTGTTTTGCTGAAGCATTTCTCGTGAAATGTTTAAGGGGAGATCCTCAGAATCTACAATGCCCTTCACAAAACCTAGGTATTCAGGGATAATCTCCTCACAGTTGTCCATGATAAATACACGGCGCACATACAGCTTAATATTGTTTTGCTTTTTACGCCCATCAAACATGTCAAAGGGAGCCCTCTTGGGAACAAACAACACGGACTTGAACTCCAGCTGAAAGGCCAACAGCACATCTGTCAGAATTCTATTAGAGACTTGCCTTGCAAAGCAATACACTTCTGAGCACAGATAGCTTCACCTAGACGCAGGATGCCTTCACATTACCTGACCCTCCACTGAGAAATGCTTCACAGCCAAATGTTCCTCCCAATCATTGGTCAAACTCTTGTAGAATGCAGCATACTCCTCTTTGGTGATCTGGTCTGGTGCCCGCATCCAGATTGGTTTTTGCTTATTTATTAGTGCCCATTCATGTGATACTTCCTTCACCTGCACAGGCAGCAACAGGGTAAAAACCGTAAGCAAAGGTGAAGACACTCATTCAAGTAGAAGTCTGTTCAATGTTTGGACAATAACATTTGATTTTATAGGCAATGACCCAGATTTGAGCAAAGCATTCTGTCAGACAAGCACCTTCTTCTTCTTCTTTGATTTATCTTTCTCATCATCATCCTTGATCTCTTCGATTTTTCCCTCCTCCTCATCCTTGTCCTCTTTGTCCTCATCCTCATCATCTGATACCTCCTTCTCAGTTGTCTTCTCAGTCCATAGAGAAATAGGATAACTGATAAACTCTGAGTGTTTTTTCACCAAATCCTTCAGCTTCCTTTCCTCCAGGTACTCCAGCTGGTCTTCTTTGAGTTGCAAAAGAATCTTTGTGCCCCGGCCCAAGTCCTCACCTGCAGGTATGCCACACTCACTTGAACACTGTCCTAAATAACAGAGCTTGCCATGCCAGATAGAGGAGACAAATGAGAGGTAAAAAAATGTGCTGGAAGTTGTCCAACAAACATCCAACTCTGCACAATCATATGAGACATTTAATAGCTCTAACAACCATTCACCAATTGCCAGGTACAATTAGATGAACAGCCAAAATGCATTCACAAGACACAAAACTTACTACAATAACATCAACACGCTTGGATCCTTGACCTACAGGTAAGAAATTTGACAATGCATTTGAGTTTCATCTGGACAGTGTAAGCAATACTGGCATTAGGTTACAAGCATTTCTCATCACGATGGGAGAGTGCCACCAATGTGATGAAGAGTTGAGATCACATACCAGTATCTCTTCGGACTGTGAAGGAGCCTCCAGCCTGAGACTCCCACACATACTGCTCATCATCATTGTGTTTAGTTGTGACAACAACTTTGTCAGCAACCAAATAAGCAGAGTAGAACCCCACACCAAACTGCCCAATCATGCTGATATCAGCTCCAGCAGAGAGCGCCTCCATGAAGGACTTAGTTCCCGACCTTGCAATTGTTCCAAGGTTGTTCACCAGGTCTGACACACACAGGGAGCCAAGGTAAGCCATCATCATGATGCAAAGGAAAAGCACAAACACAGCAGCGTGACATCTGATGGTTTAAGACAACACACCAGCTAACAAGACTTGATTGGTCACAATGAAATCCACTTGTGCCACTAATTTACAGACTCTCAAACCCTTGCTGTTCAGTTCAATAATGCTTACCAGCCTTAGTCATTCCAATTCCTGAGTCAATAATCGAAATTGTGTTGTTGGTTTTGTCGGGCACAATGTGAATAAAAAGCTCCGGCTGACTCTCTAGCTTGCTCTTATCGGTTAGACCTTCAAAGCGAATCTTGTCCAACGCCTGCACAACACAACACAGAACAATTTAGTAGAGGCTACATGCGTCCAGCAGTCTCAAGGGGAGATAATGGGAGGGAGTAAGGGGAAGCCAAAAAACCACGCACAAAAGCTTCCAGGGAGTCTCTCAGAACCGTATTCATCAAACGAGTATATAGCACGCAAAATGTTGAAACAAGAAGAGCTCTGAAAATTTTGGAATTGATCGGAGTAGGGAGAGCACTCCAGCAGAAAGCATTGTGGTGGCACAGCATACGAAGAAGAAGAGTCTTATCGCACAAAGAAGGCGCATCGTGAGAGACATAGCTTGCCGTTTTACTGACTTTCTCACATTACAACAACGGCTCCATCGCGTAATACTACTACTGTACGCAACAAAGTGTGCAAGAGATGTGGCGAGACTTACATCGGAGGCGTTGGAAATAAGCTCCCGAAGAAAGATCTCCTTATTGCTGTAGAACGTGTTGATGATAAGACTAAGGAGCTGATTAATCTCAGCCTGGAAAGCGAAAGTCTCCACCTCTCCCCCCTGCTGCGGCTCTTCCACTATCATCTCACTTCCCTGCTGTTGCTGCTCATCCTCAGAGACGATCGCCATCGCTTCCAACCCCTCAAACACGAGGATGTAACCAAAACAGATTACCCGAAATCGGACCAAATGTGGACCAAATTCAACAAAGTCACAAAGAAAAAGCGCGCAAGAAAACAACCTATGATACTCTAGAGATAGAGGAAGACAATACGCACAAGATAATGAAGATAACAGCACAATAACAACGAGCACAGATCCAGCAAGCAGGGAAAGCAAAGCACGATTTGCGCGAGCGAGAGAGTCGACACAGAGCTGAGCAGGGGGGCCTTTGAAGGGAGGCGCTCTGGAACGGGAACGACCTAGGCCCAGCTCTAGCCGTCCGATTCAACGGAATAGCAGAATCCTGACCGTTCAAAGCTTCCCTGTCCAAGGAGGTAGCATGGTAAAGACGGACGCACCGCTTCTAGTAGTTTCCATCAATTTCGCACCGTCCGATCACATGACTGTTCATATCGAACGGCCTCTAAATCGCAGAAAACTCCCAGAAACTCGGCCAATTTTTAGTAATTCCCCAAATTAATCTTACACGTTCCCCAACCACGTTGCACACGTTCCCTGATCACGTATCATACGTTCCCAGATCACGTTTCCTACGGTCTACTGACGTTCTCCAAGTTCAATAACGCTCACAGTGAGTTCTCTGTGCTCCATTTCTATGGTGCTACTGGTGGGAACAGGGCACTATTCTCTTTGTTCTCGATCCGATCCTAGTTCTAGAAAGTTCCCGCCCACTTCCCACCCTCTAGAATGTTCCCCGAAACCCTTGTTCCTGTTCCCGTCAAAAAGGGGAACATCTGCTTCAAAAAACAAACAATCAGCAATTTTAACTTTTAACCCTTTTTTTTAAAAAGTTACCAGTTCCATGTAAACTCTTCTCTTCTCTTTTCTTTTCTTTTCTTGAATGGATTATGAAATTTGATACCATGGATGAAACAAAACCCTAAAACAAAAATTCATGATGAAGTATATACCCAAATGGATGAAACATGGTTCGTGTATGAAAGTGACCACAAAGATGTAATTGGTCATATGGGTGAAATTATTCCTATGGATGAACTTTGATAACATGGATGAAATTGAACTCGAAATTGATTTAAAAGGTAAAATCAACACATATGAACGAAATTGATGACACAAACAAAACATACCACATGGATGAAATTGATGCACAAAGGAACCATACCATACATGGATGAAATTGCACATGGAAAAAGATGATGAACAAAACTATAAAAATGTTGTCCAAGTAAGTGGATTAAGTGGACAACTTGGATAATGAAATATTATCACACGAATGAAATTAGCCAATTGAAGATATTTGCAAATATGGATGAAAAAATAATCATCGATGAAAATGATCATTGAATTTCCATCTAATAGGGCCAATAACATATGTGGAGTTGAATATTATCCAAAATTAATTTCATTGAATATAGTTAATTTGATTTTTGTAATTAGTGTAATATGGGTGGTGGGAAAATAATTTGCACATTATTTTGGATGTGGTATGACTCTTATCCACATATCTACGTGTGAATGAATCTCTTATTAGTCAAATTGTATAAATTTAGTTCTAGACATTGGAAAATGCATTTTTCATATTTTATTTTATTCTCCACACCATGAATTCCAAAAAGCGCCTCTAGATCACATTACATTTCTAAAACACATTTTTCTATTGATCTTATGCAAGATAATGTTTGAAACTAATTGGTCATTGCATCCTTTACCTTTCTTACATTTTTCAAGTCCACAAAATCACATTTCATATCATAATATATTTGATTTCAATGAAAATCATATAAAATAAGGCATTAAGAACCTATTAAGCCAAATTTCAATGTTCGAATGTCATTGCACATAATTTGTAATTCCAATACAAATCACAAAAGTTATAATTTTAATGTGGATTTATCGAACAAGGGGATTTGCATGTATTGTGATGTGAGTCAACCAAATTTCTATAGGGGTCTTAATAAATTGCAATTCATGTTGGTGTCTAAAACCAAACAATCAAACATGAAATTCAAAAAAAAATTCAAAGTGAAATGGTATAACACAATTATTTTACTTGATGTGAAGCAAAAAGTTTGAAATTTGAAGAAAGTTGAGGTCATCTCAAGCATTTGCCACAACATTTTTAAAACCTAAAAATGGGGACTTCATGTCTCTTCTTTCATGAATGGCTAGAGTAGCCAAAAAAAATGCACGTGATTGAAAAATATCTTTTCTATGACATCAAAAGTTTCAAAGCCATGAATAACACAACCAAAAATTGTGTACAATCCATTTTGATGTGTTTGCTTAGCATATGTAATAAAAAACTAATTCTCATTTGTATTGGCCATTGACAAAATGCCTTTTGCATTATGTTGCACAAATGATTCCAACATTAGATGAACAACACCACAAAACAATTATAGCCGATCAACAATTTCTTACGTTAACATGAGCATGTCTTGTCTTGTTTTCAACCAAAATTAATTGATAAATTCAAAAGTTTAAAATTTACATTTTCATTTTTGATACCTAAAACCTTGTATAATCCAAAAGGGAGGTACACAAACTTTGACAAACCAAACACACATAGATTGTTTTATTCTTGAATTCAACAAACCAACCTCAAACTAAATTAGATCTACAATTTATTGGCACAAGATTTTACATAAGAGACTTGGATGTTCATTAACCTACCAACAATCCCGCCATTCACAAGTACTATTGACTTTATCTTTTTATTCAATCCTAAATATATTATGCAAAATCACAAAATGTGGAAAGTTGCCTTTGGATCAAAACACACAATGTACAAAGATTTTTTTGAACTTTTAGTTGGACCTTCACCTTAATCTTAGGATTTCTCAAGTAACACATTGACCTAGACTCCTTCCCACTATTACATCATGTTTCACAACCAAATATTAGCAAATCTCCCCTAATGCTTCATCATTTCATACTCCTGCATCCCCATTACAAATTTTCACAATTCCATTTTACAATAAAATTTTTTTACTAATCTCATCAATAAAATCCTTCTATGAGTATTCAAGGTAGAACTTGGTGAACCCTTCCCATTCGCTACTTTTTACTTTAGTCCACCTTCTAATATATTCCTTAGATTTTACAAAAATCCAAACGGCTCAAATTATTATGCATAATGATGCACTTACTTGTAATACAACTAAAGTTCAAATGTCTTCACATTTTCATAATCTCCAATAACATTTCCTTCTTTATTCTTGGTTACAAAAGCTAGGACATTAAATTTAGATTGTTAATATAGCGGAAGTTAATTTCAATAATGATTCCAGTTTTTTTTTAAAGTAAGGCTATCCACACAAAAGCTCTTGAACACTTTTATGCAAAACAAACTAATTTTTTTACACAATGTCCTTTGATGGTTCCACCAATTTAGTTTCTCAATATATGTTTTGAAATTAATAACAACCATGACAATTTCCAAGTGAAGATCTCACAACACCACACACATTACTTGCAAGTTCTTCACATGCCATTAATCTAATCGTCATCACCTTGTCTTTAGCATCCACCAAAATGACACGCACCTCCTTCCAAACACATAGTTCAACCGCAAAAACATGACTGCATTTGAAACAAATTAACTTTATCACTCCATTACATCCTCCATCACTATTGCTTACCGACTTAGGAAAAATGACAACAACAATGTCTCCTTCTCCTTTGTCAAAAGTGGATTGCAATTGTCAACAACTTGAATCTATAAACATAGTTCATATCACATTAAATCTCCAACATTTTCATCAACAAATATTTCTCCTTTCACATCAATTATGGTTAAACACACACTCCAATACTTAGGAATTTTCTCCTTACAAGGAATCATGTTTTTTAAATTTTCATTATGTCTATTCAACATCATTAATAGTTATTATTTTGATGATGGATTGATATGGAGATGACAACATGGGAGGACATGCAACGAAATAAAACAAGATTTGACAAACTTACTTTATAAGGAATAAGAGTTTACTTTCAACAATTCATAAATCTCATTGTTGAATTTACGACCCTTGCCATTACCACCACAACCAATACTCATAAGATGCCCACCTTGTATTATGAAACCCTTTTATGTTACAATGAACACATAATATACACACACAAATAATATACTTCAGATAAATATCATTATACAATTAGTCACAAAAAACACCATGTGGCATGGAACTCACACCAAAAGTTACAAACCTTTGAAACTATGTTTCATTTTTTCTTACACTACCATGGATGAACATGAATTTGATGTGGACCCCATGTAGCCTACATGGAATTTCATTAATTTGTGATTGCATTTGCAACAACCTTATGGATAGTTGCATGATGCCAAATATCCTACCTACCTAACTCAACCTAACTTCCTACCTAGCCTAAAATATATAATTACCTATTTTTAACCTACCTAGGTAAAATCATAAGTAGATACATAACAAATGTTTATCCTAGCTTAGCTAATATAACATGACCTAATTTATTAAATCTACCTACTTAATTTAACCTAGCCTAGCCTAGCCTATCTTACTTTAAATTGACCCCTAAGGATGTGCAAGTATAAGGACTTGAACCCTTCACCTCCATGAAAATAAACTAAGACTTTAACCATTGCACCATGCCATTCTATGCTAATAAATTTTGTTAACTTATTTATTTCACATCTTGTCACATACATTAGTTACATGATGTACATCATAAGTAGGTGGGTAGGTAAGTAGGTAGATAGATTATTAATTATTTACCTACCTATAAGCTACATACTTACCTACATACCTACATACTTATGTACAAAATAGGTAGGTAGATAAATAGGCGTTTATCCTAACCTACCTTATTAGGCCTACTTAATTTAACCTCATGGGTCAAAACACATTCAAAACCACCACAAGCATTATTTTACATTAAGACTAAATGTCATTTTTCTCCAAAATAAAATTTTCATACAAATGGTTTTTTGAATCATTTTTTTGGTAACTTTTTAGGAAAATTCCCCAATAAGTCAAAAAAAATCTGAATCATTTCTTAATAAATATGAATTTGTCAAACAGTGTAGATTCTTTGAAGATTCTATGTTTCATCTTGAAAAATGATGATAATTTGAAACCATATTAAATTTTTATTTTTAAAAAAATTCAATTTAATGTCATATAAACTACAACTTTGTTCAATACATCTTACTTACTTACTTACTTACAATTTAACATCATTAAGTGGGCCAAACAGCGCCCGGGCTAGAACCCAATTGACGTTAAGTCTAATGAAGCAATTCAGATCTAACCGTCTGACATTGTGCTAAGAATTTAGCAAGGATGCCTTGTTGTTGACAACTCAGTAATTCAGCCAAAGGTGTGATGGCAGTTAGTTGCAATGAACCTTTAAACCTCTCTCGAACACTTTGATAAGCAGGGCAAACGAACAAGAAGTGGTCCTCATCCTCAACTGCACCCAAGTTACACAATTTGCAGTAACGTTGCTGCACCGGCACCTTCACTGGCTTGACTTGCCTTCCTAGCTCAATTTGTAGCGTGTGATTTGCACAACGAAAACGTGCCAAGCTTCTCCTAAGATGTGCATTGTTTACCTTAAAAAGGTATTCTTTGTACCCATACTGTGCTGAGCCATTCAACCCCAAATAGGCTCTCACTCGGCTGGAGTCAGCTGCAGCCACTTGATGGTGTACAATGTATTGCCTTTCAGCTAACTGCTTGAGGTGAGCACATGGTGGCAGCTGATCGTTATCGATGCACAAATTGTACGTTGACAATTTTTCATCTACTTGTGCTAGCTAACAAGCAGGCAATCGACTCTTTCTACCCATAACACTCTAGTTCTCGAGTAAGACTTTTTGCCTGGCTGCAAGTAACTACAACTATACATCATAAGCTAGCCTGAACATGTGATCTGAGTCTACCTCAGAACTGACACGTGAGAGAAAGTGCATGGTCTGTTGCCACCAAAATATTGCTAGGGGAAACCTGCCAAACTCTGCCAGCACGACGTAACTGGATGTCGTGGTGCTGACCCCCAGCAACGACTTTAGTAAAGCCCGATGAACCACCTCTAATTGTTCGCGTGCTATGTGGTCTGACCATACTTCACACCCATAACTAAGCACTGGTTTGACTAATGCATCAAATAGCTGGCATTGTAATGCTGGGTCAGAGATGCGCAGTTCTGCGCATCTGCGTCGCAATGCAAAAATTGCCTTTTTCCCTGACATTGCTAACCGTTGTATTACCGCTTGCATACCTTTTGTGCCATGCAGTTCAACACTTAGATACTTGAAAGAGTTTAATTGCTCTATAGTTTCGCCTTCATACTGAAAAGCCTGACACATAGACTTGCGTGTTTCAAACACAACAACCTTGGTTTTCTTGACATTCACAGTCAACTGACGCTCATAGCAAAAAGCTTCCAAGACATCCAGTTGCTTCTGCAATCCAGCAGGAGTGTGTGAGATGAGAGCTAAGTCGTCTGCATACAAAAGCAAGCGAACAGCTAGCTGTCCCAACATTGGTGGTGTGTCACCCTCCAAAGCATTCAACCGTTTCTCTAGGCCATCTATGAAGAGGCCAAACAGGAGCGGGCTGAGGAGGCATCTTTGCTTCACTCCGATGCAGCAGAAGAAAGTGGGCGTGAGCCCCTCTTCTGGATGGTGTAGGCAGGCCTGGTCTTGACGGTACATGGAGCGCAAGCACTCCAGTATCCGCCCACTAATACCAAGTCCCTCCAGCACCTGCCATTAGAGGTCCCTTGGTACTATATCAAAGGCTTTTTTAAAGTCCACACAACAAGTGTATAACTTCTTTTTTTGAAATCTGGCTTGTTTGATCAAAGTGCGAAGAATAAACAAATTATTTGTTGTCCTAAAGTCCTTTCTGAAACCAGCATGTCCCTTTGCGTGTAAATCATTGGTCTCCGCCCATTGATTCAAGCGGGACTCAAGAATCATTGCAAACACCTTGGCTAAGACTGGTCTTACTGTGATCCCCCTGTAATTGTCAAACTGACTACAGTCACCCCCTTTGTACAGTGCATGTATGATCCCAACAGAAAGTGATTCACAATAGCCCTCGCACAGGATTTTGTTAAAAGCAATCAATAGTGGTTGTTGCAAGGCAACAGCCGCATCCAAAAGGAACTCTGGTTTGATG